>Ga0233439_10001769_pt1 | contig 26409 bp, 23 predicted proteins | sample SI_123_September_6_FD_182713 | JGI IMG/M metagenome (GOLD analysis project Ga0233439, IMG submission 182713) | Seawater microbial communities from Saanich Inlet, British Columbia, Canada - SI_123_September2016_100_MG | ecosystem: Environmental > Aquatic > Marine > Inlet | place: Canada: British... | reverse complement strand
GTACCGAGAATCCTGTCACGGACCGGGGACAGCAGGTTGACGGTGTGCGTGACAACTTCCTGAGGGGTCTGATCCCATCCCATGGCAAGAATGATGCGGTCGGACAATTCGGCCAACGCGCGACCGTCCACCAGAGGTACAAGCGGCGGTGAATCGATGATGATCAATTCATAGTGCTGGCGCAGGTGATCGAGGATCTCGACGATCCGCTCGGAGAACATCAACTCGGTGATGATATCGACATCTTTCACTGCCGGTGACGGCAGGATCGAAAGGCCGGAACTCCGGTCCAGCAGAATGGCCCGATCCAGCGAGACTTGTCCTTTGGCGACCTCCATCAGTCCCGCGTTGGCATGTGGGGACAGTGCGCGCGTCAATTGCGGATTGCGAAGATCGCCATCGATCAAAAGGGTTTTGATACCGAGTGTGGCAAGCGACAGGGCGAGATTGGCCGCAAGCGTTGTCTTCCCTTCGTTATCCAGCGCTGACGTTACCAATACGACTTTCAGCGGCTGGATACGCATCGTGCGTTGAATCGCAAGACGGACAGCGCGGATCGCTTCCGCGAAGAATGTGCCGGGTTCGTCGATGGCGTAGCGCATCAAGGGCGGCTGCAACGCAGGCGGCAACAGTCTCATGGTCCTGGGATTGTAACGGCCGAGTTCATCCCGCCCGCGCTTTGCGCGCGCCGCAAGCTCGCGCGTGCCGATCAACGGGACGGCGGCGAGCGCGGGGACACCTGAAACGGCCTCCGCCTGTTCAAGCGTTTTGATGCGGCGGTCGAGATAGTCTGCCAGAAATGCGAAAATGCACCCGCCACCGAGGCCGATCATCAGGGTCAGGCCAAGAATAAGCATGTTTTTGGGCGAAGAGGGCCTGATCGGGATGCTCGCTCTCGTCACCACGCGGGAGTCGGGCATTTCGAGACTCTCCTGCGCCGAGGTTTCCTTGTATCGGGCCAGATAGGACTCATAGAGCGTACGGTTCGCTTCGGCTTCCCGCTGCAACTCACGAAGCCGGACCAGAGCCGAACCAGAGGAGCTTGATACTCCCTGTACCTGATCGAGGCTTTGCTGCAAGGACGCTTCGCGAGACTTTGCGACATCGTAGTCGTGTCGCGTGCTGTCGAGAATGCGGCGGATTTCCTCGTTGATGAGACGCTGTGTGTCCTTCAACTGCGCGCGCACATTGGCGACGAGGGGGTGCCGCACCCCGTACTTGCTCGAAAGGTCGGCTTCGTTCTTTGCGATGTCGGCATACTGCGTTCGCAGCTTGGTGATCATCTCCGAGGTGATGGCGGCGTTGATGCCGCCAGCGTCGCCACCGGATTTGGCTAGTTGCTGCACCTGGTCGTACTTTGCACGCGCCTCGGCGGTTTGCGCCCGGGCGGCGATCAGCTTGTTGTTGAGATCCGTGATCTGCTGATCATTCACCGTGACGCCCTGCGCCACGGCGAGGTTATTGGTGGAGCGAAAATCCTCGACCGCCTGCTCGGATGTGACGACCCGCGATTTCAACCCCTCGATCTGGCCATTGAGCCAACTCGCGGCGATCTTGGTCGCGTCGTATTTGGCGCGAACCTGTTCCTCGAAGTAGCTCTCGGCAATTGCGTTGGCGATCGCTGCCGCCTTTCGCGGCTCCTCTGAGCTGATGCTGATATCCACGAGAAAGGTCGTGCCTTGCCGGGTCACCTTCATCCGCTTCTGAAGAATCTCGACGGATCTTGCCCTTGCTGCGTCCTCCGGGCTTGCCCCGGCGGCCGGGCCGCTGCTGCTAAACAGGCGCCTGACGGGATCAAGAAGTCCCGGCTTCGGCGTGAATTCCGGATCGGCGGTTAGCTTAAGTTTGTCCACCACGCGATGCAGGATTGCGACGGATTGGATAAGGAGGGCCTGGCTTTCGATGGTGGCGTCATCGGTGCCGAAATTCGACAGGACCGTCTGGCTGGTATCCACCACGTTGGCGCGGCGAGGATCCACGAGAACCGTGGATGTCGCCGTATATAAAGTACTCACGGCGATGAGATAGACCAGTGCGAGCGCAATCAGAGACAGCGGCGCTGCGGCAACAGCCTTCCAGCGCCGGCGCAGGATGCGTGCCATTTCGCGCAGATCGACGGTCGGTTGTTGCCATCGCCCGGCTGCGGCGCCGACGGATTCATCCAGGGCCTGGAGATCGGAGTCAGAACTGCGCTGTAACATTGATTCCTACCTGATGTTTGTCGAAGCTGAAGGCGGGAATATCGCTGTTACGGTCGGTATATCGATGGAAGACGGAAATTGAGCCGTATCGATTCATCAAGTATTTGATCCGCGCATCGGAGGTCATCACCGTGTCCTTGCGCGGCTGTCCAAAGAAGCGGTCGTTTTCATAGCCACCCGCGAGAGAGACGATCACGTTGCGCCGGAGTTCGTAGTCGAGACCGAGTTGGAAAGCGTTTGCGAGCACCCCCGTGGAACTGGTGTCGGATGTTTCCGTCACGATCTGTTCCGCCTTGAAATGAACGTCGAGCAGGCGGGTCGGGCGCCAGGTTAACATCGCGCGATAGGATGGGCCTTCGATCGAGCCGATAGATGCAGCATCGAAGCGCTGCTGGACGTAGCCCACACCAAATTCGCCGCTGAGAAGATTGGTAAATCCGACGGTGAAACCGGATAGTGCGCGATATCCCTGCGAATCCAGCGGCTGGGCTGGAGTGCCGCGAATGTTGCGCTGGTTGCCCTCAACTCCGGCGAACCATCCCAGAACGGGCGAGAACGCATAATCGACGCGGCCATGAAGCGAATAGATCTGACCATCGCGGCCGTCCTGATTGATGATCGAGCCGTTCTCCGCTCGGGTTTGTCCATAATCATAAGAGTCGACGCGCATGCCGACCGATGTGGTTAGCCGATTGAATTCCTTGCGAACGGTCACATCGCCGGAGAACAGGTCGTAGGGGGTCGGGGAGATTGCGTTCACCGGCGAACTGAGGGTGCCAACACCTTCATTCAGATGAGCGATCTGGAAGTTGGTGAGAACGGCAAGGTCGTGCGCGATGTCGAACCAGCCATTGCCCTTCAGGCTGGCATTGGTCTGATTAAGGCTGGAATTCTCATTATATATTGTCGACTGAGCGTCCAGCTTCAGATCGATGCCGTGCCGCTCCCACAACGTATGGGCGCGCAGCGAGGGTTGAAGCACGGCCGCGATATCCGCCCGCTTCGTCGTGTTCGACGAGAAGACATTGCTGTCGTAAAGGGCACCGGATATCAGCTTGGGGCTGAACATCCAGGAACCAGCCCGAATTCCGACCGGCTCGTACCCCGGCTGCTGTCGCTTATTCACCGGCATATCCTCGGGTTGGATCTCGTTGCGTGTCTCCGAATCCGTCAGATCGGGTAGCGAGGATGGTTCGAAGACCCGTTGCGTATTCCAGGGAGCAGAGAGTTGTTCAGTGCTCGATGGTATGACCTGTGCGTACGACGGCGCGGCGAGACCAAGCATGAGAGCGGTTGCCGGCAGCTGTGCCTTTCCCAGCCTTGCAAATTTCGATCCGCGATGCGGTCGCGGCGGTGCCGCTCGTTCGCGGCTTCCGACTTCCTCGAACACTATCAACGCAACAGCACTCTTCATTAATTGTCCCGTAAGGGAAGCTCGCACGCCCGGCGGAGGTCGCCGGTGCCGGATGTCTCGGAGTAGCCCAGAAAATCATCGTGCCTTCGTCCAAAGAAACGTCATGGTGGATTCGGTTCACGCCAGCGATATCGTCACGAACGTCCTTCCCCCGGTACGCGAGAAACGCTTTCTGCGCATCTCAACGCGAAACATCGAACATCGTTCTGCGTCGCAGAGAAATTTGCATCGCAAAGAGACGGTACTATGGCGGTGCACATCTGCTCGGCGTGCAAAATCATTTTTGCAATTCGCTGGGTGGAACGTTGAAATGTGAAATCGAAATGACGATTTAGAAGAATCAAAAGAAGCGCTCGGGGACGCGGATGTTGTCGCCCGGATAAATCAACACGGGTGCATCAAGCGGATAGATTTCTTCGCCAGCGCCGCCGGCGCGCCGCAAGAACACCTTGTTCTCGTTAGCGCGATAGGTGAAACCGCCTGCGCTCGCAATTGCATCGAGCACGGTCATTCCGACGCGATACGGATATTCGCCACTCTTCTTGACCTCGCCGAGGATGTAGAAGGGCCGATAGAGCGCAATCTCGACATTGACTCGGGGGTCGCGGACGATTCCCTTCGATAAGGCGGCTGTAATCGCGCGTTCCAGCTGGCGCGTGTTGGATCCTGCGGCCCTGACGCGGCCGGCGAGCGGAATGGAAACATAGCCAGCGCTGTCGACCTCATATTCACCTGCGACATCGGGCTCACCATAAACCTTAACGCGAACCCTGTCGGTGGGGCCGAGCACATATGTTCCCGCGTTGGGAGCAGCGGAGGATTGTTGCTGTTGAGCCTGAGCGTTCGTCTTGATGAGAATGTTGAGGCTGCAAGTTGCCACAACGACAGAAAGAAGCAGGCGCGCGACGCGCGTAGACATTTGCGACATGACTCAACCCCACTCAGGCACGCGACTTGCAGACATCAATCGGAGCGAATGACTTCCTTGATGCAGCATGGAGTGATAGTCGGGAAAAAAACGGCAAAAGAATGTGATGGGTTGTTCCAATGTGCCGCCGGATTGTTCTGCCATTGATTGTGGCAACCACGACCGGCTCGTTCGCGATTGTTGCTCGCGTGCCATGCGTGATGCAGATTTTTACAGCACGAGAACTGTCGCACCCTCGATCGCGATGCATGACAGGATGCCCGTTCGCCACGCGCCGGTGTCGATGTTAATCCTGTTCTCACGAATATCCGGGTGATCCACCGGAGTGTGACCGTGCACGATCACCTTGCCATGATTGAGCTCCGAGTTCAGGAACTCGTCGCGGATCCAGAACAGATCCTCAGCATCTTGTAGGTTCATTGGAACGCCAGGCCGTATTCCAGCGTGGACGAACAGAAAGTCTCCACAAACGAAGCTGTTGCGGAGACATTGCAAGAACAATTCGTGTTCGCGGGGAAAGACCTCCAGCAATGATCGCTGAATTGCGAGTGGTGCTTCTGTTTCGAGCCGTGTGCGCGGAACAACATTATAGGACGCGAGTGTCTGGAGGCCTCCGAGCCTTGCCCAGTGATGGAGAGTGCCTGCGTCTTGCCATAGAAATCGCTCCAAGATCGCTTCATGGTTGCCGCGCAAGCAAATGGCGTGCCGGCGCACAAGGCGGACTGCGAGCACGCTGAGCACGCCACTCGAATCGGGTCCGCGATCGATATAATCGCCGAGATAGACCTCGATGACGTGCTCAACGGGCCGGCGGCGGATATCGTCGTCGATCCGTGCAATGGTTTCTGCCAAGAGATCCGAGCGTCCATGAATATCTCCCACGGCGTAGACGCGCGTGCCCGGAGGCACGACGGCGGAACTCGTGCGTAAACCACGCGGGGTTGGGGCGCCGGATCGCATCAGGAAGTTTCGTCTTGAAACAGTTTCACGGTCAAATGGATGAATCCGTGATGACAGACGCTCCGCCAGTGGAAGTCAAAAGAAAATCATCCGGATCGCCAGTATAATGAGCGCCCAAACCGCGACATTGGCGAGAATGATCCAGTTTCTGAGTCGGTGATTCGCCTTCACAGAAGGCGTTAAGGAGGCCGCATTCATTTGGTCAGCGATCATCGCTGGTTCCGCTGAAGGCGCAGACGACACAGGTGAGTCGCCGCCCGTTGTCTCGATCTTCCGTAGCCGGACAATCATCTTGCGAGCTCGCTGTGAGCCTAATCCATGTTCCCGGAGAATCTAAAGACTCTCCTTTAGTTTTTAGTGAACGATCTGCACAAAGTATCAGTGTATCAGCGCGGCCGCATGTACCCGATCTCAACGTCACAATGCGCCTGTTCGATCGGATAATCGACTCCCTTCTTGAATCTTGTCCACGTCCTTGATTGTGCATGGCAGTGTCAACGAAATTGCAGCGTAAGAAATCGGCATCGCACTCTAAGCGCTTCGCAGCGCGACAAATTTTCGCGTCGCAAAAATGTTTTGAACCTCATGCGTGACTCGCGTGCGCGAATTTTTCGTTTTGCTGCCCCATTTCGTACAAAACTTTAGGAAAGCTTGCTCGCCGTTGGAGGTGGTGCCTTCGTTGTTCGAATCGTGCTTCGCGCCTGCGAAGAATTCGAAGTGACGCTGCCTTCTGCATGCGTTGAGTTTCGTCCGATAGACGTCAAGTTGAAAGCAAGGGCAAATGGCCGCGACAGTCACGACCCGTTTTGTTCAGGACAACTCAGCAACGTCGTGGAAGGGGCCGCGGCTGATCTCGGTTCGCCCGGTCGAGTACGCGAGCAGCAGTCCCTACCGAATTCGCAACGCCTACCGCTCTCGCGCTGCCGTTCGCATGTCGCACAGCGAACCGGCCGTTGCCGTCAGTAAGCGGATCTTTGATGCATCGGCTGCCGCGTTGGCGCTGTTGTTCTTCGCCCCGTTGTTCATCGCAATCGCGATTGCCATCAAGACAACGTCACGCGGACCGGTGTTCTTCCGGCAGTATCGCTACGGGTACCGCAATCACCTGTTCAAGATTTACAAGTTTCGTTCGATGGATGTGAGCATGGGCGATGCTGCGGGTATCCAGCAGACCGTCCAAGGTGATTCCAGGGTGACCCGCGTTGGGCAGATTCTGAGAAGCACGAGTCTCGATGAGCTTCCGCAACTGATCAATGTGATCAAGGGAGATATGTCGCTTGTCGGTCCGCGCCCTCATGTGCCGGGGATGCTCGCAGCCAATATGCCTTATGAGGATCTGGTTCCTTACTATTTCCAGCGGCACACCGCGAGGCCGGGCATCACGGGCCTGGCTCAGGTGAGTGGCTGCAGAGGCAGCACAGTCGAGCCGGATCTGGCGATCGCGCGGATCGATCATGATCTCGATTACATCGAGAAGTGGTCGCTGCGGATGGATATCACCATCATCGCACGTACGGTCCGGCGGGAATTCCTGTCAGGCAGCGGCTTTTAAGGAAATGATTCGTTCTGAATCGTCCGGCTATCCCGCATTCGCTATCTCGTATCTTTGGGGGCAACAATGACGCAGCGACAAAGTCGCATTATTCCCGTTCTTCTCTCGGGTGGGACAGGTTCGCGGCTATGGCCACTATCTCGTGAAACTTACCCCAAGCAGCTGCTCTCCCTGCTTGGGGAGAAAACCCTGTTGCAGCAAACTGCGCTGCGCGTGAACGACTCCGCGATGTTCAGCGGGATGATGGTCGTCGCGAATGCGGAGCACCGCTTTGCCATTGCGGAGCAGTTGCGTGCAGTAGGTGTAGCGGAACCAACCATTGTTCTTGAGCCGTTCGGGCAGAATACGGCGCCGGCTATCGCCGTTGCCGCGCTTGTCGCCCAGGAGTCCGATCCGGATGCGATCATTCTCGCCATGCCGGTCGACCATTGGGTTGGTGATGCGGCCGCGTTCCGTGCAGCAATAGACGTTGGCATGAGAGCGGCACAGGCGGCCCAGTTTGTGTTGTTTGGACTACGACCGACTGCAGCGGCGACCGGATTCGGTTACATCCAAGCGCGTGACGAACTCGCCTCCGCGCCCGGCGTCCATCAGGTGGCGGGCTTCGTGGAAAAGCCGGATCTCCTCACCGCCGAGCGGCTTCTTGCTGCCGGCAACTATCTCTGGAACAGCGGAATCTTTCTGCTGCCGGCGCGATTGCTGATCGAGGAACTGGCGCGGCTGGCACCGGACATACTGGCGGCATGCAGGGCCGCACTGGCAGGCGCGACCCGCGATCTGGATTTTCTGCGTCTCGATGAAGCTGCTTTCCGTGCATGTCCATCCGTATCGCTCGATTACGCCGTGATGGAGAAGACAAATTCCGCCACGGTTGTTCCGGCAGATTTTGACTGGAGCGATGTCGGGAGCTGGTCGGCGCTGTGGGACATGGGCGACAAGGATCGTTCCGGTAACGTGGCGATTGGCGATGTCGTCATGGAAGATGCCAGCGGATGTTACGTCCGCGGAGAGGGGCCTCTGGTCGCCGCACTTGGGGTGGATGATCTCATAATTACAGCGACGCCAGATGTCGTTCTTGTTGCGTCAAAGGACCGGGATCAGGACGTTGCCAAACTCGTCGGACGGCTGAAAGCCAGCGGTCATCGTTCGGCGACCCAGACCCAATCCGTCCATCGCCCGTGGGGCTACTATCAATCGATTCACGCCGGCGACCGGTTTCAGGTCAAGCGGATCACGGTCAATCCGGGAGCCAAGCTGTCGCTGCAGAAGCACTTCCATCGTGCGGAGCATTGGGTGGTCGTCAATGGTACGGCCATCGTCACGCGGGACGACGAAGAGATCCTGCTACGCGAGAATGAATCGATTTTCGTTCCGCTCGGATGCATGCATCGCCTTGAAAATCCAGGAAAGGTGCCACTGAACCTGATCGAGGTGCAGTCGGGTCCATATCTCGGCGAGGACGACATCGTTCGCGTGGAAGATATCTACCACCGGGTTTGAACCTGATCGAAACACTCGGCCGTTTGCGTCGGGGTTCGTGCGATGAGGCAACAGAAAGGCGGCGGCGATGACAGCTGTTCGACAAGTCAAGAACGCGTTGAAAGAAACCTTCCCGGAACTCTGGCTGCGGTGGCATTTCATGCACCGTCCAAAAACAGCAGAGGTGGAACTGTCGTTTCTGGACAGAATCGTGTGCAGGGATGCGGTGACCATCGATGTTGGCGCAAACTGCGGTCTCTATACACGTGAACTGGCGCGGCTTTCCCGGTGCGTGCATGCATTCGAACCTTCGCGAACGATGGCCGACGTTCTCCGGCTAACTTCGGCGTCGAATGTGATCGTTCACGAAGTGGCGCTGTCTGACCATGAGGGAAACGCGGAGCTTCTGATCCCGCAAAGTGAGCAGGGCGCTGTTCATGGTCTCGCGTCGCTCGAGCCGCAGGTGGCACTTTCGGCGAAATCCTGCACGGTCCAGAATGTGCCGATGGCTCGGCTCGATGACATGATTGATGACAACGTCGCGTTTGTGAAAGTCGACGTGGAGGGGCATGAGCTGAATGTTCTGAACGGCGCTGTCGAATTGCTCGAGCGAAGCCAGCCGGTTTTCCTCGTTGAAGCCGAAGACAGACATCGGCCGCTGGCGACTGAATCGGTTTTCGAATTCTTTCAGGAAAGAGGCTACAGCGGGTTCTTTGTCGAAGATGGTGACATTGTTCCGGTCGACCAGTTCGATGTGGAAATTTTCCAAGACCCGGATTCGCTGCTATCGAACGGCGGGCGCAAGGCCGGTCAGGCCTATATCAATAACTTCTTCTTCTTCCCGTCCGGCAAGGACGGATGGGAAACGCTCGCCGGCTAGACAGCGAGTTACATTTCACTCACAGCTCCCGACGATGCGCGCTGAAAGCGCCACAGAATGGTTTGACCAGACAGGATTATTGATGCGGATCACTATGGTTGGGGCGGGATATGTCGGACTGGTTTCGGGAGCATGTTTCGCTGATTTTGGGCATCATGTTGTTTGCATCGACAATGATGGGAAGAAGGTGGAGGCGCTCAACCGGGGTGAAATTCCGATCTACGAGCCGGGCCTCGCAGAGCTTGTGGCTGGTAACGTCAAACAACGCCGTCTGAGTTTCTCCGACGATATAGCGGCAGGAGTTCGCGGTGCGGACGTTGTTTTCATCGCTGTCGGAACACCTTCACGCCGAGGCGATGGACATGCTGATCTGTCGTACGTTTATGCCGCCGCCCGCGAGGTTGCAGGCGCGTTGTCAGATTTCACGGTGGTCGTGACAAAATCCACAGTTCCGGTCGGGACCGGCGATGAGGTCGAGCGGATCATCCGCGAACAGAATCCCGATGCGAAGTTTGCGGTGGTTTCGAATCCTGAATTTTTGCGCGAGGGCGCAGCAATCCGTGATTTCAAGCATCCGGATCGCATCGTCATCGGCACCGATGATGCCCGCGCGCGCGAGATGATGGCCGAGGTGTACCGGCCTCTCTATCTCAATGCCGCGCCCATCGTTTATACCGATCGTCGTACGGCGGAGCTGACCAAGTACGCCGCGAACTCCTTTCTCGCAACCAAGATCGCTTTTATCAATGAGATTGCGGATTTGGCGGAGAGAGTCGGCGCCAATGTACAGGAAGTAGCGCGGGGCATTGGTCTCGATAACCGCATCGGCGCGAAATTTCTGCATGCGGGTCCGGGATATGGCGGCTCGTGCTTCCCGAAAGATACGCTGGCTCTGATCAAAACCGGACAGGACAATGAATCGCCGTTGCGGATCATCGAGACTGTCGTTGCGGTAAATGACCAGCGCAAGCGCGCCATGGCTCGCAAGGTTGCCAATGCATTCGGAGGCAATCTGCGGGGAAAGTCGGTGGGCGTGCTGGGAATGACGTTCAAACCGAATACCGACGACATGCGTGACGCGCCGTCGATTCCCCTGATCACTGCGTTGCAGGACATGGGTGCGAACGTGCGCGCCTTCGATCCTGTTGGCATGGAACAGGCGAAGAAGGTGCTGGAGGATGTCACTTTCTGCAGCGATGCCTATGAGTGTGCGAAGGGGGCCCATGCGCTCGTTATCGTCACGGAGTGGGAGCAGTTCCGCGCGCTTGATCTCAAGGAGATGGCAGTCACCATGGCCACACCGGTGATCGTCGATCTCCGGAATATCTATTCGCCGGACGAAGTAGCGCGGAACGGGTTTCTGTATTGCGGGGTGGGGCGGCCGCAACCCGCGACCTATTGAGATGATGCGCCGTCATATGGCGATGGCGTCGCCAGCTGCTTACTTTTTGGCTGGCGCAGGCTTGCGCGAGGGAAGGGTGATGACGGTCTCAAGCTCATCTTTCCTTGCCGGCTTGCCGCGTTCGTCGACGAGGGGACGGCAAGTTTCTGTCCGGTTGTCTTCGACCGGAGCGTCAAAGGCCCGGAGCCATTCCCGATCCAGTGATCGCTCCACTCGGTCAACGCGCTGAAGGACAGGCCCAGCGATTGACCCTTCTTTGTCAACGGATACTCGATCCGCGCGCGCTGTCCTTCCTCGCGGTACTCCTGACGCACCATCAGGCCGTTTTCCACAAGGCGGTGAGACGGCTCGCGTAGAACGGAGTGCGGGAGGCGCCGCGATCCGGTCCCTCTTGGCGGCTGGACTGCGGACAAACACGGCTGCATGATCGGCCCCGCCAAATTGCAGGGAACGTCATGCCTCATCTCGTCTGTCACTATTCCGCGTCAACCGACATGCCTCCGATGCAGGACGTCATGCTGGCGCTTCACCGCGCTGCTGCGTCTACCGGTGTCGTCAAGGCTGAGGATCTCAAGATCCGGGCGCAGCCGTTCATTGATTATCTCGTCGCAGGCGAGCAGCGATCGTTCTTTCACCTCTCGCTTTACCTTCTGGCGGGGCGAACGCGGGAGCAGAAGGAGCGTCTCAGCGTTGCGTTGCGGCAGGAGCTCTCGGAGCTTCTGCCCGACATCTACAGCATCAGTGTCGACATCCGAGACATGGATCCGGAGGCTTACAAGAAGCGGTTGCTCGACGTTCCGCCTCGTTCCGTGCGGCAGGGTTAAACCAGCAGCGGCTTCGCCGCGGTCGCCATATCCTTCAGCAGCGGCAGGAAGCGATCAATCATCTCTCCGGTGGTGATGCGGTCCACATGCGCGCCGATATTCGCCGCCGCCACGACGGCGCCGTCGTAACGATGAATCGGGACCGAGATCGAACGGAAACCGGGCTCCGCTTCGCGGTCGACCAATGAGTAACCCTTGTTCCGGTCGCTGATGATGGTGGCGATCACGATGGACTTGTCGGTGACTGTTTCCGGCGTCTGGGCGGCCAGCGTCATCGATTCGATGGCGGTTGTCAGCTCGTCATTGGAGAGGCGGCCGAGCAGAACGCGGCCCACAGAGGTGCAATAGGCCGGGAGCCTGTAGCCGATATCGATCCCGGCGGAAAATACCCGCGCAGGGCTGGCTCTGGCGACAAAGACGGCTTCCTGCCCATCCAGGATCGCAAGCGAACAAACCTCGTGGGCCTTTGTCGAAATCCCGTCCATCAGTGGCTGCATGACGGCAACGATCTGATTGGAAGAGAGATAGGCCGAGGCCAGCGCCAGCACACGCGGGGTCAGCGAAAACAGCCGTTCGTCCCCCGCCACAAAGCCCGACTTCTGGAGGGTCAGGAGGATTCGGCGTGTAGTCGCACGCGGCAGATTAGACGCCTTGGCGATATCGCTCAGTGTCATTGGCCGGTGTTCGATGCCGAACGACTGCAGCACACGAAGGCCGCGGTCGAGGCTTTCGATGAACTCGCCCCCGTCGCGCCTGGCTTCTTCTTCCTCTGCGGTGCGCTTTACGCGGGGCATGCTGGTCAAGTTCTTTCGGTTCATGTGTCGATCCGATCAACGAGACCATATTTCGCCGGATTATGCACCAGCCGCGTTGATCGTTGTCAAAAGCGATTTGAAATCGAAGGAGAGATCGGCGGCCTGCTCCGGCGACGGTGAAATGCCGCTGCCAATCAGCCGCCGGGCAGCCATTTGATCGCCCGCGCGGCTGACGCTGTCCACCGCGCACAGCTTATTCTGTTTGTAGTAGAAAACCGAGAATTGTCCGCCTTCCAGCGATCCGCGCACCGCCTGCCGGTCGAAGTTGCGCGAGATCCCGACAGTTTGCAGTTTCGCATCGTACTGATCGGACCAGAAGCGCGGGACGCTGCCGTAAGGTCCGGTTTTCCCGGCGATCGCCAGTCCGGCGGCCTTGGCCTGATCCTGGGCATTTTGGACCGATTCCAGACGCAGCCAGTCTCCGGCATAGGCATTGTAGTGATTGGCGCAGTCGCCGGCGGCATAGATGTCAGGATCGTTGGTCATGCCGTGGTCGTCCACCACGATCCCGTTGGTGCAGTTCAGTTGCGCATCGCGCGCAAGCTGATCGTTTGGCACGCCGCCGATTCCGACGAGCACGAGATCTGCCCGCAGGCGCGTGCCGCCCGATGTCGCCACGAACGCTGCGCGGTCGTTTTCTCCGCCGATTGCCGCGATCGATTCATTGAGCCGGACGTCAACGCCGTGCCTTGTATGCAGATCGAGCAGGAATTGCGAGACGAGCGGCGAGACCGAGCGTTCGAGCAGCCGCGAGGCGCTCTCGATAACGGTCACCTTCTTGCCGAGCTTGCTGGCGGACGCCGCAACCTCAAGGCCAATAAAACCGCCGCCGATGACAACAATCTCCGCGGCATTCCGCAGCCGCTCCTTCAGATCGACCGCGTCCCGGATCGATCGAAGATAACAGACGCCGTCGAGGTCCGAGCCCGGAAGGGTCAGGCGGCGCGCATGAGAGCCGGTACCGATGAGCAGCTTGTCGAAATCGAGTTTGGTGTTGCCGTTGATCGAAAGCTGCCGCGCATGCCGGTCGATCGCGTGCACGCGCGTCTCGAGAATAAGATCGATCTGCTTCAGCTTGAAGAATCCCTCGTCGCGAAGAACCAGATTATCCTGCGTGACCTTGTCGAGCAGGAAGTCCTTGGACAGGGGAGGCCGCTGATAAGGCAGCAGATGATCGTCGGCGACGACTGTGATGCGCTCCGCGTATCCGGAGTCGCGCGCGGACAGGGCCGCCTGAATCCCGGCATACGACGCGCCGACGACGACGAGCCCGCTCATGACTGTGCCTCCGGAACGTGGACGGTGAGGGATGTGACCGAGGGTGGAATCTTCAATTGGCAGCTCAAGCGGCTGTTGGGTTTGCGAGTGGCGGCAACCGACCCGAGCAGTTCGAGTTCCTCCGGCTGCGGCGGAGCCAGCAGGCCTGAAGCGCTTTCTTCTACGTAGACGTGGCACGTCGCACAATCGAGACAGCCGCCGCATTCCGCATCAATGCCTGAAACGCCATTGCGGATGGCGGCGAGCATGACGCTCGTTCCGCTGTCGATGTTTACGACGGCCTCGGAGCCGTCCGGCTGAATGAATTTGATCTGAGCCATTATCAACGCATCCGTTGCTGGGCCTTGCTAGCGAAGTTCATTTAACGAACATATGGGCGTTCATCGAACATATCAATTCAAAATTCCCGAGATGCTGGTTCTTGGTGAAGCCAATCATTCAGGCTGGATTTCGCATTTGCAGCATAAATAGGCGCTCACAGCTCCAAATTGCGCTTGCACGTTTTCTAGTTTGGAGTCAGTCTAACAAATATCGCACATGTGTTCGTTCATCGAACATTGATTTTGGGCGAAGAAGCAAGATGCGGGACACCGAAGTGATGAAGTGCGGGCCAATCGCAGCAGTCGTGCAGGCATTTGCCGCGGGCGATTTTGCTTCTCCCGGGTCTCGCCTGTTGCGGCGGAAAGGTTTTCAATCGTCGAAGCATCTCGGCGAACCGGGACTTCAACCGGCCTGCGTGCGGGCCGTCGATGTTTTCGGCAAATAATCCTCTCGGGACTGGAAGGAAAAAGCAGCCATGATGAGCCAAGAGCAGAACGATCTGATCACCCGCACAGGCCCTGCCGACCCGGCTGGAAAACTGATGCGGATGTACTGGCAGCCGGCGGCACTGGTCGACGAGCTCGAAGGTCCGCGACCGATCCGGGCGGTCAAATTGCTGGGCGAGAACTTCGTTCTGTTTCGCGATGAGCAGGGCCGTTACGGATTGATGGATCGCGATTGTCCGCATCGCGGTGCAGACCTCGCCTTTGGCCGGCTTGAAAACGGCGGTCTGCGCTGCGCCTTCCACGGCTGGCTGTTCGATGTTCAGGGCAACTGCCTCGAAACTCCAGCCGAGCCGGTCGGCTCATCGCTGTGCAAGAACATCAAGCAGCGCGCCTATCCTGTCGTGGAGAAGGGCGGCATCCTGTGGGTCTATCTCGGTGAAGGTGAGCCGCCTGCATTTCCGGAACTCGACTGTTTCGTCGCACCCGATGCCTATACGTTTGCGTTCAAGGGGCTGATCGAATGCAACTGGTTGCAGGCGCTCGAAGTCGGCATCGATCCGGCGCACGCCTCGTTCCTGCACCGCTTCTTTGAAGACGAGGACCTTGAGAAGTCCTACGGCAAGCAGTTCCGCGGCGCGTCTGCCGGCAGCGACATGCCGATGACGAAAATTCTACGCGAGTACGATCGTCCGATTATCAACGTCGAGAAGACAGAGTATGGCCTGCGGCTGGTGGCGCTGCGCCAGATCGATGACGAACTCACCCATGTGCGCGTCACCAATCAGTTGTTTCCGCACGGCTTCGTCATTCCGATGAGCCAGGAAATGACGATTACGCAGTGGCATGTGCCGGTCGACGACACCCACTGCTACTGGTACGCGATCTTCACCAGCTACACCAAGCCGGTCGACAGGAAGAAGATGCGCGAGCAGCGCCTCGAATTGTACGAACTGCCGGACTACGTGTCTCGCCGCAACAAGACCAACGATTACGGCTTCGATCCGCACGAGCAGGCCACCGAGACCTATACCGGCATGGGACTGGACATCAACGTGCACGATCAGTGGGCCGTTGAGTCGATGGGGGCGATCCAGAACCGCACGCGCGAGCATCTTGGGCAATCAGATAAGGGGATCGTGCAATATCGCCGGCTGCTGCGTCAGGAAATCGAGAAGGCCGTTGCCGGTGGCAAGCCGCTATTGTTCCTCGACGAAGCGCATGCGCGAAGCATCCAGGGGCCTGCGACGATGGACGGCATCGGGCCGACGCGCGGCTGGGAAATCTACTGGATGGAAGTCGACGTGAAGCGGCGGCGTGGTGCGCCTTGGGCTGCGCCGATTCCAACCGAGATCGCAGCAAAGGTGCCGCATCTTACCGCGGCCGAGTAAGGGTTTGCTGAGCCAATGTCAGGGAAAGCAACGTCATTGAGCTTTGTCGCACGACATCGTCTTTGGTCGGAGGAGCAGAACGAAGCGGCAGTCCGGCTTCGGCGCATTGTCGAAGAAAAGGGGCTGGATACGATTCGTTTGTCGTTTCCCGACCAGCACGGGATTCTGCGCGGCAAGACGCTGGTTGCGAGCGAAGCGCTGCGTATCCTTGAAAGCGGCTGCTCGATCACGACCACGATGCTTGCGAAAGACACCTCGCATCGCACGGTGTTTCCGGTGTTCACCGCCGGCGGCGGTTTCGGGATGAAGGAAATGCAGGGCGCGGCTGACGTGCTGATGGTTCCCGACCCGTCGACCTTCCGCGTGTTGCCCTGGGCTCCTACCACGGGCTGGATTCTGTGCGACGTTCATTTCGCTGACGGTCGTCCCGTGCCGTTCGCGACGCGCGGTTTGTACAAGTCGGTGCTGAACAAGCTGAGCGCGCGCGGCTACGATTTCGTGGCGGGGCTTGAGGTCGAGTTTCACGTCTTCAAGGTCAACGATCCGAAGATGCGGCCAGCGGATGCAGGCCAGCCCGGCGAACCGCCGGAAGTCAGCCTCCTGTCCCACGGCTATCAGTATCTGACCGAGCAGCGCTACGACCAGATGGAGCCGGTGCTTGAACTGATCCGGCGCGATGTCGTCGCGCTCGGCCTGCTGCTGCGGTCGATCGAGGTCGAATTCGGCCCCAGCCAGTGCGAGTTCACCTTCGCGCCGACCGTCGGGCTCGATCCGGCCGATACGATGGTGCTGTTCCGCAGCGCCGTGAAGCAGATTTGCCACCGCCACGGCTATCACGCGACCTTCATGTGCCGCCCGCGCATCCCGAACGTCGTGTCGTCGGGATGGCACTTGCACCAGTCGCTGGTATCCCGTGCCGATGGACGCAACGCCTTTATGTCCGATACCGACAGTGAATTCCTGTCGGACTTCGGCAAGGGCTATCTCGGTGGATTGCTGGAGCATGCCCGCGCGGCGACCGTGTTTACGACGCCGACGATCAATGGCTACAAGCGCTACCGGTCCTATTCGCTTGCGCCGGACCGTGCGATCTGGGGCCGGGACAACCGTGGCGTCATGATCCGCGCTTTGGGCGGTCCGAAGGACCCGGCTACACGGTTTGAGAACCGGGTCGGCGAGCCTGCGGCCAATCCGTATCTGTACATGTCCTCGCAAATCCTGTCGGGGCTGGACGGCGTAGACCGCGCGATTGACCCCGGACCCTCCGCGGATACACCTTACGAGACCAAGGCCAGCCTGCTGCCGAAGTCGCTGCGCGAAGCGGTTTTCGCGCTGAACGACGATCCATTTTTCAGGAACGCAATGGGCGCGGAACTGGTAGACTATTACGTGCACATCAAGAACGCCGAGATCGATCGCTTCCAGGCCGAAGTTACCGAATGGGAGCAGCGCGAATACTTCGAGATGTTTTGATGCAGCGCGCCGAACGAGCTTGACGTCAATAAAACAAAACAGGAGCAGGGGACCACATGAACAAGGCAGTGAAATACGCGTGCGCTCTGGCGGTTGCCGGACTGATGTCGGGAGCGGCTCATGCCGACACGATCAAGGTCGGCGTCATCGGCACCATGTCCGGGCCGTATGCGCTGTTCGGCCAGAACTTCAAGGCAGGCATCGAGGCCTGGGTGGCGGAGCACGGCTCCAAGGTCGCAGGTCACGATGTCGAGTTCATCTACCGCGACGAGGAATCGCCGAACCCCGCGAAGTCCAAGGCAATCGCGCAGGAACTGCTGGTCAAGGACAAGGTGCAGTATCTCGCAGGTGTCTATTTTACGCCCAACGCATTGGCGGTAGCGCCGCTGCTTGAAGAATCGAAGACGCCATTGGTTGTTTTCAACGCCGCGACGTCCGCTATCGTCGAAAAGAGCCCCTTCATTGTCCGCACCTCCTTTACGATGTGGCAGAACACCGTGCCAGCCGCGAAAGTCGCGAAGGCGAAGGGCGCGAAGAAGGTTGCCATCGCAGTCAGCGATTACGGCCCTGGCATCGATGCCGAGGCGGCGTTCAAGAAGACGTTTGAATCGGATGGCGGGACGATTGTCGAAGCGATCCGCATGCCGCTTAACACCACTGACTTCAGCCCGATCATGCAGCGCGTCAAGAGCTCGGGCGCCGATACGATCTTCACGTTCCTGCCGGCCGGCCCGCCGACGCTGGGTTTTGTGAAGGCGTATATCGACAATGGTCTTAAGTCGGGCGGCGTCAAGCTCATCTCGACCGGCGACGTCGTGACCGAACCCGATCTTCCGAACATCGGCGATAACGGTCTGGGTATTCTGTCGACGTACCATTACGCGGTGTCGCATGCGTCTCCGGAGAACAAGGTTTTCCTTGAGAGGCTCGCCAAAGCAGGCACGACTTCCGACAATGTGACCATGACTTCGGTGGCGGCTTATGACGGAGCGCGCGTGATCTACAAGATGATCGAGGCCACCGCCGGCAAACGCGATCCGGAGAAAGCCGTCGCTGCGGTCAAGGACATGAAGTGGGTCAGCCCGCGCGGTCCGGTGTCGATCGATCCGACGACACGGCACATCACGCAGAACGTTTATCTGCGCGAAGTCGCCAAGCAGGACGGCAAGCTGATCAACAAGGAGCTTCAGACATTCGAAGCTCAGCCCGATTGGGCGCTGGTCAAGTAAATCACAGAACTGCCACGCATGGATTGGCGCGAGTTCGCTCGCGCCAATCTTTTAACTAACGGACAAGTCGATCAGTCATGCCGCACAGCCCGGATTCCCTGCGCTTGATCAATGCGCGGATCTACCGATCCGCCGATGACATGCGGCCGGCCAATACGCTGGTCACCCGGAAGGGCGCAATCCACTGGGTTGGCGACAGGAAAGATGCGCCCGAGGCCGACCGCACCATCGACATGCAGGGTGCAACGGTTATCGTGGGTCTGACGGACGCGCACGTTCATCTGTTCGCGATCGCGAACGAGCGGCAGCAGATTCAATTGAATGGGCCGGGCGTCCGCGCTGTTGCGGATGTCCTAGATCATGTGGCGGTGGCGGCAAGTGGGAACCCGTCCGCACAGTGGATCAGGGCGGTCGGTTTCGATGAGAACAACCTCGCCGAATCTCGCTATCCCACGCGGGATGAAATCGACGCGGTCGCTCCTAATCATCCCGTCATCATCCGCCGCTTCTGCGGGCATACCGCGATTCTCAACAGCGCCGCGCTGAAATTGCTTCAGATCAATGAGGGTGTATCAGACCCGCCGAGCGGATCATTCGGTCGTGACACGTCCGGGCGGCTGAACGGCAGCGCCAAGGAAAGCGCCGCTGAAGCTGTATTCCGGGCGATTCCGGCCATCGATCCGGCCATGATGGCGGCCGCCCTGCGCGAAACAATCGAAGACAGCATCCGCATGGGCCTGACCGCCGCGGTGGAAGCCGCGGTGGGCTTCACCAGCGGATTCGACGATGAGTTCATGGTATGGAATTTGCTCCGCCAGGATACGTCGTTTTCGCCGATCCGCCTCGGGTTCATGTATCAGCTCGATCCGAAGGATGCTGCCGCGCGCGGGTTCACACCTCGCCGCGATCCTGACTGGCAGGCGATGACGTTGAAGTTTTTCGCCGACGGCATCGTCGGCGCGCGCACCGCAGCGGTGAGCAAGCCGTTTGCCGATACCAATTCACAAGGCTTCTTTATGCACGATGAGGCCGATCTCGAACGCGTGATCGTTGACGCGCATCTCGGCGGCTGGCAAACGGCGACGCATTGCGTGGGCGACCGCGCGTGCGCATGCGTGATCTCGGCATTCGAGAAGTCCGAGAGGGCGCTGCCCGGACAAGACCGGCGCCATCGCATCGAGCATTATTTCTGCCCGCCGGATGGTGGTCTCGCGCGCATGAAGGCGCTCGGAGCCCTGATCGTCACGCAGCCGAGTTTTCTGGCGCGAATGCGCCGCTCGATTCTCGCGGCGTTCGGACCGGATGCACACAGCAAGTATCCCGCGCGCTCTGTGATCGATGCCGGTGTCACTTACGTCGGCAGTTCCGACGCGCCGACCGGGCATGTCTCGCCGTGGGTCGGGATGGCGAATGCCGTGGATCGCGGCGCGTCATTGGGCGCTCCCATCGGTGCGAATGAAGCGCTGACCCGGCGTCAGGCTGTCGGCAGTTACATGCATGGCGGGGCTTTCGCGATGAAGCAGGAGGATTGGCGCGGTACGCTCGTGCCGGGCATGGCGGCGGATTTCATTGCCATCGACCGCGATCCATTTGATGCATCCACCGATCTTGCCGCGACCAATGTGCTGATGACGGTGCTTCGCGGCACCGTGCGTCATGATACGCTGTCAGCCGCGGCCAAGATGCCGGCGGAGGCGTACTGATGTTAACCGCGCTGAGCATCCTGCTGGACGCCGTTGCCTACGGGATGGTGCTGTTCACGATTTCCATCGGCTTGTCGATCATGATGGGGCTGATGCGCGTTGTGAACCTTGCCCATGGCGCGTTCGCTATGATCGGAGGCTACATCGCGTCCTACGCGCTGAAGACAATGGGCATCAGTTATCCGATTGCGATCGTACTGGCGGTGGTGGGGACGATCATCATTTCGATCCCCTTCGAAGCTCTGCTCTACCGGCGCATCTATCGCCGCTCCGATGCCCTGACCCAGCTCCTGCTTACCATCGGTATTACCTTCGTCATTATCGGTTTAGCGAACTTCATCCTTGGGCCGACGTCGAAACCGATTCCGCTGCCGGCAGCGCTGAGCGGCCCGTTCGACCTCGGTTTCCGTATGATCTCGACGCATCGGCTGCTGGTGATTGCGTGCGGCCTCGTGACCGCGTTGGGGTTGTGGCTGTTGATCGACAAGACGGAGTTTGGCGTGCGGATGCGCGCGGCCGTCGACAATGGCGACATGGCGGAATCACTCGGCATCCGGACGCAGTGGATCTATTCGGCGACATTTGCTCTGGCAGTCGGTCTGGCGGCATTCGGCGGCGTGCTGGGCGCGGAAATGCTGCCGATCGAGCCATTCTATGCGCTTCGCTACATGGTGACGTTTCTGGTCGTGGTGTCGGTGGGAGGCGCGGGATCGATCCTCGGCGCGCTGTCGGCATCGCTTTTTCTCGGGCTTGCGGACACCACCGGAAAATATCTCGCGCCGGAGTTCGGCGAATTCTTCTTCTATCTCGCGGTTATTCTGACAGTGTTCCTGTTCCCGCGTGGTCTTCTGGGACGGGCGCACTAAGATGGCCGAAGACATCATTAAATACGATGTGGCGCGGCGGGGATTTCCGTTCCAGCAGGAAGCCTTTGGCCTGCTGACAATCGCCTTCGTGGGCGCTGTCGGCTATTTCGTGTTTCCCGACGATCTCGCGTTCCTGACGCGACTGATCAGCATCACGTTTCTCGTGCTTTCGCTTGATCTCGTCACGGGCTATTGCGGTGTCGCCACGCTGGGGCAGGCAGCGTTGTTCGGGGTCAGCGCGTATGCGGTAGGCAATGCCTGCATCGCGGGAATTACTAATCCGCTGATCCTGCTCGCGATCGGTGCCTTTACCGGCTCCGTGACCGGATTGATTTCCGGAGCGCTGATCACGCGCTTCCATGGTCTGCCGCAGCTCGTGCTGTCAATTGCCATCGGTCAGCTTGTCAGTTCGCTCGCGAACAAACTGTCGTCGCTGACCGGCGGCAGCGACGGCCTGTCCGGCATCACGCCCGCGCCGATCTTCGGCGTGTTCTCGTTTGATATGTATAGCCGGACGTCATACGTCTTCTCGCTGGCGACGCTCGCGGTCGTCATGGTTCTGCTGCTCAGGTTCGTTCAGTCTCCGTTCGGTCTGTTGTGCCGTGGCATCAAGGACGACAGCTTGCGCGCGCTGATGATCGGCGCCTCGGCCTATCCGAGACTTGTCGCGATGTATGGCGTGTCGGGGATCGTTGCGGGTATCGGCGGCGCGCTGATGGCGATCAACACCGGTGTTGTCGGGCTCGACAGCGTCAGCTTCGAGCGATCCGCCGAAGTTCTGGTCATGCTGGTGCTGGGCGGAGCCGGGAACCTATGGGGCGCGCTGGCCGGCGCGGTGATCTTCCAGATCTTCGAGCATATCGTCTCGGCGGCGAACCCGTTCCACTGGATGACGCTGGTCGGATTGCTTTTGATCGTCATCGTGATTTTCGCCCCGCGCGGCCTTGGGTACAGCATCGCTTCGCTCTGGTCATCCCTCTCGCAGCGGAGGTCGGGATCATGACGTCGCTGCTCGAATTGCGGAATGTGTCGAAGTCCTTCGGCGGCCTTCACGTCAACCGCGACGTATCCTTCAGTCTTGGCAAGGGCGACCGCGTCGCGCTGATCGGGCCGAATGGTGCGGGCAAGACCACTCTGGTGAACGTCATTTCCGGCGATCTTGCTGCGTCTGATGGCAGCGTGTTCTTTGAAGGCAATGACGTTACCAATGTTTCCATTCCGGGGCGCGTCCGGCAGGGGCTGGCGCGGACGTTCCAGATCACCCGCCTTTTCACCAGTTTGACGGTCGCGGAAAACGTCGCGCTGGCTGTCATGCAACGCAAGGGCATGACGCGGCAATTCTTCTCAGTCGCGACGTTTGCGCCCGCCGTCCGCGACGAGTGGATGCACATCCTGGGCATCCTCGGCATCGCCCACCTGTCGCAGCTTCCCGTCGCGAAACTTGCTTACGGCCAGCAACGGCTGCTCGATCTCGCCATCGGCCTTGCGCTGACGCCGAAGGTCCTTCTGCTGGATGAGCCGGCGGCGGGCGTTCCACACGACGAAGCGCCGAAGATACTTGAAGCAATCAATCGCCTGCCGCCCGACATCGCGGTTCTGATGATCGAACATGACATGGACCTTGTGTTCAGGTTTGCGAAGCGCGTGCTCGTGCTTGCCAATGGTCGCCTGATCTTCGAGGGCAGTCCGGAGGATGTGACCAAAGACGACGAAGTCCGCCGCGCCTATCTGGGGAGCTATGCCGATGCCAGCCGCACGGCTTGAGGTCGAACGCCTGAGCGCGGGTTATGGCCCGACGCAGATCGTCTCGGAGATGTCATTCGAGGTGCCAGCCGGCGGCCGCCTTGCGGTCCTCGGACGCAACGGCGTCGGCAAGACAACGTTGCTCGCGACGCTGATGGGGCTTTCGACGCGGCATCACGGCCGTATTCTTGCGGACGGCAAGGATATCAGCGCATTGCGAACCTCTGCGCGGGCGCTGTGCGGCATGGGATATGTGCCGCAGACGCGCGACATTTTCGGCTCGCTGACCGTGGAAGAAAACCTGTCGACAGGCTTCAAGACACGTGAGCGGCAGGGATTGTCCGAAATCTACGAGATGTTCCCGCGGCTGGCAGAGCGAAGACGTCACCTCGGCCTTCAGTTGTCCGGAGGCGAACAGCAGATGCTGTCGATGGCGCGAACGTTGCTGGGAAAGCCGTCGATCCTGCTGCTGGATGAGCCTCTCGAAGGGCTCGCGCCGGTGATCTGCGACCAACTGATGGAAACCATTTCACGGCTCGCCACCAGCGGCGACATGACAATTGTGCTTGTCGAACAGCAGATCGAACGCGCGCTGAATTTCGCCGACCGCGTCATGGTGGTCGAGCGTGGTCGCTCGGTCTGGGAAGGCGGGTCGGCGGAGCTGAAATCGGACCGGTCGCTGGTCAACCGTTTGCTTGGTGTAGGCATTCACTGATCGAATTGATACTGTAACAGGGTCAACAAGAAGAAGACGCCCATGACGTTGATCTATCCGCGAGAAAGCAACGCCGCACACGCGCCACGGCTGTCGCCGGCCTACAAGAGCACGGTGCTTCGCTCTCCCACCAAGCCGCTGGTGATTATTCCGCATACGCTGTCGGAACTAACCGGGCCGGTTTACGGCCACGAGACCGTACGTGACAACGACAGCGATCTGACGATCCAGCACAAGGGCGAGCCGCTCGGCGAGCGCATCATCGTCCATGGCCACGTTCGCGATGAGGGCGGCCGCGGCGTGCCGAACACGCTGCTCGAGGTGTGGCAGGCCAATGCCTGCGGGCGCTACATCCACGTCGTCGATCAGCATCCGGCACCGCTCGATCCGAATTTTACCGGCGCAGGCCGCGCGCAGACCGATGCGGAAGGATACTACCGCTTCATCACCATCAAGCCGGGTGCGTATCCGTGGGGCAATCATCCCAATGCTTGGCGGCCGGCCCACATCCACTTCTCGGTGTTCGGGTATTCCTTCGTCTCGCGTATCGTGACGCAGATGTATTTCCCCGGCGATCCGCTGTTCGCCTACGATCCGATCTTCAATTCGGTGACGGACGAGAAGGCGCGGATGCGGATGGTGTCGAGCTTCGATCTCGAAAACACCAAGCCTGACTGGGCGCTGTGCTATCGCTTCGACATTGTATTGCGCGGGCGCAATGCCACGCCGCTGGATAACGACTGATGAGCAACATCACGCCTTCGCAAACCGTCGGTCCCTATTTCAAGTACGGCCTGACGCCCGGCAACGACTATGCGTGGAATGACGCCTTCGGCAACGATCTGGTGACAGCGGATGTCTCCGGTGAACGCATCCGGATCGTCGGGCAGGTGTTCGACGGTGATGGCAGGGTCATTCCCGATTCCATGCTGGAAATTTGGCAGGCCGACGCGCAGGGGCGTTTTGCCGATCCGCAGGATACGCGCGCGATGCCGAATGCTGCGTTCAAGGGTTTCGGACGCTGCGGCGCCGATGCCAAGGGCGGCTTTGAATTCCGCACCATCAAGCCCGGTCCGGTGCCGGGGCCAGGCGGCAAGCCGCAGGCCCCGCACATCCTTCTGGCCGTTTTCGCTCGCGGCATGACGCAGCAGGCGATCACGCGGATCTATTTCGGGGACGAGGCTGCGAACGCTGCCGATCCGATTCTCGCGCTGGTACCCGCCGAGCGCCGCGCGACGCTGGTCGCGCAGCGTGAGCCGGGTGACGTCGTGACCTACAGGTTCGACATTCACCTGCAGGGCGACAGGGAAACCGTGTTCTTTGACGTGTGATCCGGTCCGAGGCGGATTACCGCCGGCGGCATTTTCGCTGAACCAGTCGGTTGGACAGCTGTTACTTTCTAATAGCTCTAAATTCTAATAGCTCAAAATACGCCTGTAACCCGTTGAGGATGCGGGGGGAGGCCGTCATAGTGGCAAGCTCGAACAGTTTGCCGAATGACAAGTCTCTTCGATCTGATCGTCGACGACTACCGGATTCTCGATAGCGAGAATCGACCGGTCGAAGACACCTTTTCCCAAAGCATGATCTGGCTGGATAATCCCGGCTGCGTTCTTCAGCCGGGTAATTTTCACTTGCCCGCCGATCTTCGCACCCACGGAACCATGAAGCCCGGTCTCTATATGACCATCGTGCTGGAGGGCACTGGCGAGAGTTTCACCAACGACGGTCTTGAGAAGGTTCGCTATTCCGAGAACCTCTTGCTGGGGATGGCAATACGTGAGCCAACGCCGTGCAGCGGCGAAGCGCCCCGCGGCCCAATCCGAGCCGTCGGTATTGGTTTTCCCCGCGCCTCGATCACGGCGTTGGGACTGGAGCAGGAGTTTGTCGATCTGTTCAGGACCACAGAGCGGCCTGTTCTTGTTTTCTCGGTACAGGCCCCGCCGCGAATTCAGGCCATTGCAGCGGAAATCCTGTCACCGGCACTCGATGGACCAGCCGGAAAATTGCTGATGAGCGCGCAAGCGACCGAGATTTTGGCGAGAGGAATGTTCGCGTTGCGTCACAACGTCGAACTGAGCAATCCCGTCGATCATAAGCGGGCGCGTCTTCAGGGCGCGAAAGACATGATTGACGCTGACTTGCGCTATCCGTGGAGCATCGCAGAACTCGCGCGCCGCGCCGGAACCAGCAGCCGGTCGTTCAACCTGCGTTTTCGCGCAGCTTACGGTATCAGCGCCATCGATTATCTAAGAACCAGACGGCTTGAGATCGCGCGCGAGGCGCTGGTGTATCAGAACATGACGGTGACTGAAGCTGCCGATCTCGTCGGCTATACCAACCCGGCGAATTTCGCAACCGCGTTCCGGAAGCACTTCGGCTTGGTTCCAAGTCTTTGCCGCAGTTTGTCCTGAACGAAATCTTCAATCGCCGCGCGCGGCGTTATGCGTACTGCGTCCTAAATGCCGCACGGGCAAAGCAATGCGGCTACCTTTGAGAAGGTCAACATAACATCAAAGGGTTTTTGCGCGCACGCAAAGGCATCGGTCGCGCAAATCTGCTTTCTCCATCAATGGGGGCTGAAAAGCCTGGCAAGATGGGGAAGTTGAGATGGGGCGGCAGTTTTCGGAAGATGTTTTGCGCGTGACGATGAGAAGCGCGCTTGGTGTCGCGATTCTGGGAGGTGTCTGTCAGGCAACGCCTTCGTTCGCGCAATCTTCGGAGCCGCCGTCGGAGAAGCAATTGGCAACGACTCTTCCAGAAGTCAGGATCGCGGGCCAGCGTGCACGGCC
>Ga0233439_10001758_pt1 | contig 26504 bp, 23 predicted proteins | sample SI_123_September_6_FD_182713 | JGI IMG/M metagenome (GOLD analysis project Ga0233439, IMG submission 182713) | Seawater microbial communities from Saanich Inlet, British Columbia, Canada - SI_123_September2016_100_MG | ecosystem: Environmental > Aquatic > Marine > Inlet | place: Canada: British... | reverse complement strand
ACAGATTTGGCGGGGTAGTTTTCGTGTAGGCATGTCGCTCTCCAGTGAAATTTGGAGAGCATTGAATCAGGTCAGGCAGTTTGTGTCCAGTACTTTATGCTGGGCGGGAGAATTGGGTAACGATATGATCTATACTCTCACTAAATGCTTTGCTGATAACCTATATGATGTAGGAATAGACAAATATTGGGCTGTATTATTTGACCACCTTAAAGATGAATACCCTCCCAACAGGCGATGCCCAATCCAACGGGAATCAACAATTTCATTGCTGTTTTTTAGATTAATCAACAGTAATCTACCCATAAAATTTATCCACTCACTCGGCCTCAATAGACGATCAGAATAGGCATGATAAGATCGACCACTATCGAAGAACACTATATTTTCCAGAACCTTCTTCGGAAGAAAGTTATTCATCCTCTGAAAAATATTACCATCAATACCCTCTTCAATAGAAAAGTCAATCATAGGAATATGCATTACTCTTCCCTTGATTTTTACCGTCGAATGAATAGCCAACTCCTGCTCTTCATTCAAAGATCTGAATTGGTCTAACACCCAATCTACAGATATTTCATGAGATGGTACCTTGATAATCTGTCGTTCATCAGACAATGCATCTGGAATATATATATACTTGCTAAAATAAAAGATTGCTTCCTCCTTGGAAAACAACTCAACCAAATACATAAAAGGGTGTCTTGCCAGCTCCTCTTCCCCCATATCAGTTCACCCTAATCCCTTCCAGCATCTGGAATGTTTCTAAAGCATAGTTATCTGTCATCCCAGCAATAAAATCTACAATCAAATGGTGCCTTCTAATGGATTCATGACCTCGCTTATTCATTTTGTAATGATCACAGTAACTCTTTGGCAACAACCCTAGCAACCGTACCTCAAAATCAAAATTCTCTGCCTCTTGATGAACCCTACCCATATCTCTTTCAATTAGTGCCTCAAACAGTTCCGCAGAAATTTTTTGGCTATCCAGCAACCGTTCAAAGTGCTTCAAAAGGCCTTTAATAACGCTCCTTCCAGCCAACTCTATATGTTCAGCTGATGAATCAGAGTAGATATATTTTCGAGCATAACGTTTAATTTTCTTGACGACTCCTCCCATTTTATTTTCATCAGAGATCAGATCACCGCCTCCTCCTGCAAGCACTTCTTTAAGGTTATCAACAAAGATGCCTGCCGCCTCATCTACCGATTCACGAATAATTTCAGTCTTAAAGGTAATGAAACGTTCCTTTGAAGATATACCTCTCTCTTCAGCTTCATCCTTGGATGGGACAAACTCTTTAAAATGCTCAGCTAAATCATCAATCGATATAATCCCTTTTTCAATTCCATCCTCCAGATCACTCATTGAGTATGCTATATCATCCGCAGCTTCCATTAATCTTGTAACAGGAAAGACTTTTCCCTTACTCCACCCAACCGCCTTGCAACACCTTTTATAATTTTTGTAGTCTTGGGTATAAATCCCAATTTTCTTCCTCTGCTTATCAATTGGCTGCGTTTCCACAGACCATGGATACTTGATAGTTGAAAGCAATAAAGCATCTGTCAGATTCAGACCAAATTCATCATAACCAGCAAGAAAGCTCATTAAACGAAGCCCTTGTGGATTACCATCAAAACTCTCAAAATCTCCCAATAAATTTAAACTATTCTTGGATGATGCCCACTCTTTTATGGCCGACTCTCCAAGATGTCCAAATGGTGGGTTCCCAATATCATGAAGTAGACAAGCCGTTTCAACAACATTTGCAAACGCTGCCAACTGCTTATAGCTGACCTTTTCCACCCCGCATTTTTCTATCACCTTTTGCGCCAAAAATCTTCCAATCTGGGAAACTTCAATGGAATGAGTCAATCTAGTACGTACAGCCGCATTTGGATCTAAAGGAAACACCTGTGCCTTATGCTGTAATCGCCTAAATGATGCAGAATTGACCACCCTTCCCTTATCACTTTCAGTGGCACCCAACAAATCACCTGCATTTCGCTTTACAGATGATTTTCTAAGCCGCTCATCGGTGATCAACTTCAACAATTTTTTGAACTGATTCTGTCTATTTGGCACAACAACTCCTTTTATACCTCTTGTTTATTCCGCTCATTTATCCACATCTACCCAAACCATTACCTCCGGTATCTTACAATCTGTTGGATAGTTGATCTGGGCACTCACCTCAGCTCTCTCCCCCTCTCATCAACGCCTCTCGAACCCCCCCCATATCCTGCGACAACAATCGTGCAATCGAAGCATCAAACGCCTGCTTGAACTCAGGGTCTTGTGCATAGCTCTTGTATAGATCAAGCTCCCTGCGGCGCTCCTTACTCACTGCATTCTGAATCAGATTTTCCAGTGCCAAACGGCTGTTCTGCTTGTCCGGATTGTTGACGACTTGGGATTCATAATTGGGATCATCCATCACATGACGGGCGACATTAATGAACTTCACCCGCTGCTCTTCCGGGGTTGCCTCCCACCCCTGGAACCAGCGCTCATTGAACGTCTTGATAATTTCATCCAATGGGTCTTTATCTGGCTCATCGGATGGCACTCCGCGTGGATTCGGGTTTTGTGGGTCAACCTCGCTTTCCGAGTCATCCAGTCCAACTTTCTCTTTTAGTCGGGTGCGCTCCAGCCCATAGGTAGAGAGATCAACGCTCTCCAACAGCTCATCCAGCGCATCTTTATCCCTGTCTTCGATCTTCAATTTCGGAATGAGGAATTTGAGAAACCAGTGCAGCTTCTCCCAATCCACATTGTCGAATGGCAAGATACAGGCAACCTGCGCATAAATTTTGATGAACTGCTTGGCCTTAATCTTAAAATCCACCTTAGCATCATCATCCAGTTCCAGCTCATGGATAAAACGGTCTGCACAGAGATCAATCGTCGGACTCAGTTGTTCGGCAGGGGCACTCTTGAAGAACAGCTCATTGAACTGCTCAACCTCATTCCATTCATATACGCCCACCTCATCCAGTGCCTCTTTCAGCTCATGCAGCACATTGACATCCGTAGGGGACGACAGGCTTGTAGCGGTGTAGAAAGGGTCAAACGCCTTCTTGATCTCACTGCTCGCATTGAAGAAGTCCAGTACAAAAATATCTTCCGTGCGCTTACCCAGCGCATGATTGCTGCGATTCAGGCGAGACAGCGCCTGCACTGCCAAAACCCCTTGCAGTTTTTTGTCCACATACATGGTGGAAAGTTTTGGCTGATCAAAACCAGTTAGGTATTTGTTAGCAACAACCAACAAACGACACTCATCACTATCAAACTGATCCTCGATGTCCTTACTGGGAAAGCCATTGATACTCTCTTCGGTATATTCAATTCCCTCAACCGTCTTCTTTCCAGAGAAGGCAATCACCGCCTTGAATCCCGCCTTGCGCTCATTCAAGAGTTCACGCACCTTTTGAAAATAGTGGATAGCCGTTTGGATGTTTCGCGTCACCACCATCCCCTTCGCCTTGCCTTTAAGCTTCTTGGCAGCAACCACCTGATCCAGAAAATGGCTGACCATAATCTCCGCCTTAACGTCAATCGTCTCCCTGTTCCCCTCCACATAGGCACGTAGCTTCTTCTGCGCCTTAGCACTATCAAATAGCGGGTTATCCCGGACTGACTTCTCAATCTCGTAATAGCTCTGATAAGTGGTGTAGTTGGCAACCACATCCAGAATGAACCCCTCCTCAATCGCCTGCTTCATCGAGTAGAGATGAAATGGCTTGAAGGTACCATCCGGTTGCTGCTCGCCAAAGCGTTCCAGCGTTGCGTTCTTCGGGGTTGCAGTAAAGGCAAAGTATGAGGCATTACCCCGCATCTTGCGGCGACGCATCGTCTCCAGAATCTGATCCTGCACCTCATCTTCACCATCATCGTATAGACTGCCCTCTCCTAAAGACTTGTTCAGGTTGTCTGCTGCAGAACCAGACTGCGAGCTGTGGGCCTCATCAATGATGACGGCAAACTGTTTATCCGACAGGTCTTCAATACCGTCCACAATAAAGGGGAACTTCTGGATGGTGGTGATGATGATTTTCTTTCCACCCTGCAACGCATCCTTGAGCCCTTGTGAACTCTCCGCATGGGCAACAATATTCTTCACCTCAGAGAAGAGCTTGATATTATTCTTCAGCTGCTTATCCAGCACACGGCGGTCGGTGACCACTACCACTGAGTCGAAGATCGGGCGCTCACCTCCCGACTTGTACTACTCTATCAACTGGTAGGCGGCCCAAGTGATCGAGTTCGACTTGCCCGACCCTGCCGAGTGATGAATCAGATAGGTGTGCCCCACCCCCTGCGTTCTGGCGTGTGCCAGCAGTTTCCGCACCACCTCCAACTGGTGGTAACGAGGGAAGTAGAGGGTACGCCGATTCAGTGGGTCGTTACCCTTCTCTCCAACCAGCTTGGCAAAGTGTTCAATGATGTTGGTCAGACTCTGGCGTGTCAGCACCTCCTGCCACAGATAGGCGGTGCGGTGCCCACCAGTAGAGACATCACCGGGTGGGTTGCCCTTGCCATAGCTGTGCCCCTTGTTGAACGGCAGAAAAACTGTTTTTTTACCCGCCAGACGGGTGGTCATGTAGACCTCATCAGTATCCACAGCAAAGTGGACCAGACAGCGCCCAAACTGCAACAGCGGCTCGCTTGGATCACGATCCTCGCGATACTGTTTGATCGCATGGTAGGTGGTCTGCCCGGTCCAGGCATTCTTCAGCTCCAGCGTGGCAATCGCCAAACCGTTGATGAACAGCCCCATATCAATGGAGAGATTGGGGTTGGTCTGTGAGTAGTAAAGCTGGCGCGTCACCGAAAAAACATTACGCTCGAAATTCTCTGCAACCTCTGGGTTAATCTCATTGTATGGCGCACTGTAGAGCAGCGTAAGATGGGCATCATTGATCGACAGGCCATTCTTCAACACTTTGAGAAGGCCATGCTTCTTGATGCGCTTATTCAGGTGCTCCAGTATCAACCGCTCCCAGTTTGGCTGATCTTTCAGCTTGGCCAACTCATCCGCCTGCGTGCTGTTCAGAAAGCCCCAGAACTTAGCGGTATCGATAGAAAATTCACGATCATAGTCAGAGGTCCAACCCAACTGGTAGCCGTGGCCGATCTCGGTGCGATACTGGTCACTCTGCTGTAGCGCCACCGCATCACTACCCCCCTCCTCCTTCAACACTTCACGACTGATGCCACAAAGTACTTGTTCGATCAGGGCTTCGAGCGCCTGTTCATTAGTCTGACTTACCATTCATACTCCCTAATCAACAAACCATCAACCAAATTATTACTTTTAACACAATAACTTAACAATAAACAACCACTACTATCCATGCTGGCAATCAACAAACCATCAACCAAATCAATCTGTCCAGTAAGGCACATAACGTCGGCCACGCGCCCCTACTGAAGGGTCATAGAGTTTGATCACTCCAGCCTGAACAGCCTCTTTAAGCACCACTGAAACGGCTGACTTATTGTGTTCTGCAATACCAAATCGCTCTCTCAAGGTCGAATTATTCATCACCTCACGATTCAAATACTTCAGCACCGCATGCTGATAACAGGCACGAATCCGCTCCTCCCTATCCATATCCTTAAATGCACGATGGGCAAAGAGCGTGACCTTGGTGTGATACTCAAAGGTCTCAAACAGTGGTGCAGGAAGCTGAAACAGCTCAGTTTGAGTGACTACCTTGTCAATGCCACTACCCCGCTCTTCACAGATGTTGATTCTACGCAGAAAGGAGGCAAGCACCTCATTTCTGCTTTTTGGCGGGGAGTCGATAAACCGAGCCGTATCCACCAAGGGCGTGCCCGGATTAGTAATCTCCAGTCGAGTATCAAACAGCTCAATCATGGTGCCGGTACCCGTCAAACTGAAATCTTGATGGATCATCGCATTGGCCACCAGCTCCCGCAGTGCCACTTCAGGGTACATCGGCAACTCTTGACGAAATGCCTGTCCGATCACCTCATTGGATGGCAACCAGGTTTTCAGGTGTTCAATCAGCTCTTCATAACCCACCGCATAGCCCCTGTTGCTGGATAACTCTCGAATGGTTTCAACACGGCTGTTGCCACGGTAGAGAATCAATCGAACTGCTTTACGTGCCAAGTGCCGAAAATCTTCCAGCTTTTTGGCAAACAGTACGGCCCCCAGATTGGTAATATGCCACTGGCCGCTATCACTGAGCTGGATCAAGTGATCCGACTGTAACGCCTGCAGAATGCCGTTACGCCCCTCCGGCAGAGGTAGATCCAGTTGATCGAAATAGGCTGGGTAGTCGAGCAGCTTCAACACCTGCTCTGCCGGGACATTCTCTGCCGCCAGTTGCCGTTCAAAAGATACCTGATCAAATACCCGCCAGAGTGCCCGCTCCTTCTCGGCAAACTCACGCAATCTCTTTTTGTAGGAGCCAACCCGTATGTACTCGATGCCATCAAACTGTACCGGAGTGTGGCTGGCAGCCTGTATCTCTAGAATTACCACTGGCAACGCTTGTGCGCTATCAAATTCGTAGAAGTGGAAGTCAATTTTCGGTGCTGTTTTCTGCAACAGCCAGCTCTCCAGTTCCTGCTGCTTATGGCGCGCAGAGGAGGGGTTGAAGGTTGTACCGACCACCTCGTGCTGCTCATCTTCTATGCCCCAGACCAGATAGGCCGACTGCTTGCCCAGTAGCGCCGCTGAGTTGGCCAGTCCCGAGATATACTCTCCGATCTGTTTGGGATCATCGTTGTTGTGCTTGAACTCGACCCACTCTGTTTCGCTGGGCAGGGAGACCAGCTCTCGCAGCAGGGATAGCAGATAGTCGTGGGAGCGTTCCAGCGTCATAGCTTTATTTTTCCAGTAACCGTTTCTGAAACTGCTATTTTTTTGAACTCAAACAATTTTTCAATCTCTGAAGAAATTGAACGAATCAGACCATCGTATTCCTCACTTACGTTATTCGAGTATTTCAGTACCTCTTGCTGTTCTTGAGGCGGTGGTATCGCAACTGAAAAGTTACCAAGCTTTGTTTTGTTAGTTGATGCCAAGTTAGTTGTTTTATTTGCAGTGTGAGTGAAGTATCGACGGCCATAGTCTGAGCCTAATGCCAATGATATGAAGTATTCAGAGACTAACTCCAGTTGCACACGCACAGCAAAGATATGATTTTGATGAAGACAATTACCAACTTGGTTTTCCCATACCATTCCCCTTCCAAGCTTATCAATATCACCACCTTCGGTTATCAATATATCTCCTGCTCTGACAAAATACTGTTCAGCCACTCTCGTTGGCACGCTTAGCACTGCTATCTCACTTAGATCAAAAAAACCTGCTTGAACATTGGCAACACGCAAATAAGGGTAATTAGAAAGATTTTTTCCACCATACTGCTTTCCTAGTGTAATACCACTCTGCACATCACTAAAATACTTGAGCTTCTTAACTTCCCAATGTTTTGGCATGTCGCCAACCCACTCCACCCCACTATCCCGCATAGGCACATCAGGGGTTAGCCCCTTGGTCACAGCCCGATTAATCAAAATCGTCTTTTGCTCTTTCAGCAGCTCAATCAGGCGCTGCTTCTTGGCAATGGCCTCATCGATTTCAGCGGTTTTCTGGTCGAGGAAGTTGGCGATTCGATTACATTCATCTACTGGAGGACAAGGCAGAAAGGTTCTGCTTAGTTTTGTGTAGTCGATATTTTGGCCTTCACGAATCCCGGTGACAAACAGTCTTAGCCCCTGAATGAATGGGCGTGACTTAAGTAAATGGCGATAGTAACGAGCCTCAGATATATCCCTCGGTATCAATACTGTATAAGCAGGGCTGATGATTCCTTGGTGATGAGCATACTCAATTCCACCTTCAAAAGAGCGAAGGCTGATAACAAAATCACCCTCCCGGACTAATTTCATCAGATGGAAATCCTTAGTTGCTTCAACTGTTCTGGATTCGTACTCTGCCTTCCGTACCACACCTTGAGCCTGAGTTGCCGCTAGAAGTGGCTCATCTGGATACCCTTTTTGAACACGCTCTTCAAATAGGTATTTTTTTCGTATCAAACACCAATGTGCCGGTACCTCATCGAGCCAAGGAAGATCTGTTTGCTGATACCCTGAATATTTCTGAAGCTGTAGCCCCATCAACTCACGTCCCCAAAGCTTACCAGCCTCTTAAGCCACCCTTCCGTATCCGCTTCCAGTGCCAGAATATCACTTGTCACTTCCTCCAGTGAACGCAACGGCTTGTGCTGGTAGAAGTACTTGTTGAAGCTTATCTCGTAGCCAATCTTGGTCACCCCCAGATTGATCCACGCCTCATCGACGTGGGGGCGTACCTCCCGCAGGAAATAGGTATGGACATCCTCTTTCAGCGGAATATTCTCAGTATCACGCAGATCCGAATCGGTCTCATACTCGACATATTCATCGGTGGTTCCGGTCGGCCAGTAGCCGAAGTCGGCAAGCATGGTCTGACTACACTGGAAGTCACCGAAGGTGTGCTCAGCCAGCACCCTCTTCAGCTTGTCTCCCTTAAGCTTGTGAATCTTCTTGATGATCTTTTCGGCCTTGTCATCCCTCCAACTGACCGCATTGAAGATCTGGTTCTTCTCTGAGGCACTGAGCTTGATATTCAGATCTTTGAGTGCATCCTGTACCTGAACACGGAAACAGTTGAAGTCCATCTGCAACTCCTGACCGACACCTCCCATCAACCTCTCGGCACTCTGCATCAGCTCGCGCTGTGCCTTCCACACTTTCGGATCGAGCAGCCGCTTCTTGTTTTTGGCGCTCAAGTTGGCCTCTTCTTGGTCAAGATACTCTTCAATCACCTGCTTGTGTGCTATCAGATCATCATAGACCGCATCTCCCCAACGCTGGTAGGCCCACTCCATCCACTCCGCTATTGCCGGGGCAAAACGCAGGGTTGCGACCCGCTCTGGGGTGAACTGTGCGGCCTTGCGACTCGGACGCTCAACCGTCACTTTGTAGTAGCCAAAGTCGGCATTGTCGAACCGCTTGGAGATTCCCTCATCTGGCATTGTGGCGTGGAGATCAACGATCTGCTGGATATGCTCAGGGGCAAACTCACAGTTCTTGTCCCCCAGATTCTTACGCAGCTTGCGATAGAGCTGTGATGCATCAATCAACTGCACCTTGCCTCTGCGTTTGGCTATCTTGTTGCTAGAGAGCAGCCAGACATAAGTGGTGATGCCGGTGTTATAGAAAAGATTGTTGGGCAGCTGGATGATCGCCTCTAGCAGGTCATTCTCGATGATGGTTCTGCGGATATTGCTCTCACCGCCCCCAGCATCACCGGTAAACAGGGAGCTACCGTTATGCACCGAGGCGATACGACTCCCCAGAGGACTGTCGCTGGTGGTTTTCATCTTGTCCACCATCTCCATCAGAAACAGTAGCTGCCCATCCGATGAGCGTGGTGTTGCAGATACTGTCTCTTCATGGCCCCTGAAGTCAGTCAGGGTGACTTCAAAACGGTTGTCGATCACCTCTTTGCCATCGAGGATATGCTTTTGATCCAACTTCCACGATTTCCCATAGGGTGGATTGGAGAGCATGAAGTCGAAGCGTGTACCCGCAAAATCGTTAGTTGCCAGTGTTGAGCCATTTTTGATGTTCTCGGGGTTGTTGCCCTTGATCATCATGTCCGATTTACAGATGGCATAGGTCTCATCGTTGATCTCTTTTCCGTAGAGAAAAACCGAGTTGGTCTTAACCTGGAACGGCCCCTGCGGATCTTCCAGATAGTTCTGGGACTCGGTCAACATGCCACCAGAGCCACAGGCCGGATCGTAAACTAGCATGGTTGGCGGCAGTTGTTGTTGCACCAAATCGAACAGCAGATGGGTCATCAGGTGAATCACCTCTCGCGGGGTGAAGTGCTCCCCGGCCTCCTCATTATTCTCTTCGTTGAATTTGCGGATCAGCTCTTCAAACACATAGCCCATACCCAGATTGGTGAGCGGTGGGAGTTTGCGCCCATCAGGGTCCGTAGTCTCAACGGGGGAGAGGTTGATGCTGTTGGAGGTAAACTTCTCCAACACATCGTAGAGCACATCTTTAGAGGCCATATGCTGCGCCTGACTGCGCAGATTGAACTTGTCTACGATCTCTTTGACGTTGGCACTAAAACCATCCAGATAGAGTTTGAAGTTTGCCTCAAGCTGCTGACGGTTGTTGGCAGCGGTCTCAACGATTCTCTGGAGGGTGAAGGGTGAAGTGTTGTAGAACACATAACCCGAAGCATCCTTGAGGCCCATCGGATCGAGTTCGGTAAAGTCGTTATCGCGCTGGAACTGTACCTCTTCCATCACCGCACCTTTAGAGCCTTCCAGCAGGCAATCCAACCGACGCAACACAAACATAGGCAGGATGACATCTCGGTATTTGCCACGCACGTAGACATCACGCAGACAATCATCCGCAATAGACCAGATGAAGGAGACGATTTTATTGTGTGCTGCTTGGTTCATAGTTTACGAATAACTTCCTCAACTGGCCTGTTTGGGGTGATTAAGCCAAGCCAATCAGAATAGTAAAACCCTATGATACCAAGTAGATGGGGATGAAAAATTTATTTCGGAATGTTACGTATGGTTGAGCTATCAACAGGGGGATGTATCACTGCATAAACTCATGCACTCCACCCCCATCCCATCCTTCCCCCTGCAAGGGGGAAGGGGCTAAGAGTGGTGATCTAGCGCTTTTTGGGTGGCATGAGGTCGGTAATCGTCCCCTCTGCCATCTCTGCTGCAAAACAGAGGGTCTCCGAGAGGGTTGGATGGGGGTGGATAGTCAGGCCAATATCTTCCATATCGGCACCCATCTCAATCCCCAACACCGCCTCAGCAATCAACTCCCCTGCATTGGTACCCACCATGGCGACACCAATCAGGCGGCCACTCTCCTTATCGAACAGCGCCTTGGTCATCCCCTCATCGCGCCCGATACTGAGACTGCGGCCACTCGCTGCCCATGGGAAGGCCCCCTTGGTGAACTCTATGCCCTGCGCCTTGGCCTCTGTTTCAGTCAGACCTGCCCATGCCACCTCTGGATCAGTATAGGCCACCGATGGAATAGTCAGTGGATCAAACGCTGATTTGTGACCACAGATCACCTCAGCCGCCACCTTCGCCTCATGGGTCGCTTTGTGCGCCAGCATCGGCTGGCCGACGATATCACCAATCGCAAAGATATGGGGGACATTGGTTCGCATCTGCTTATCTGTGGCGATAAAGCCGTAATCATCCACAGCAACACCAGCACTCTCTGCCCCGATCAGCTTGCCATTCGGCGCACGTCCTACCGAGACCAGCACCACATCAAACACATCTTCTTTGGGGGCTTTCGCACCCTCAAAGCCGACACGAATACCCGCCTCTTCGGCACTCATGCTGGCAACGCGGGTTTTTAGATAGATATTTTCATAACGCTTGCTGATCCGTTTCTGTAACGGACGAATAATGTCTTTATCGGCACCGGGGATCAGTGAGTCTTGTAGTTCTACTACGGTAATTTTCGATCCCAACGCCTCATAAACCGTCGCCATCTCCAGACCAATGATGCCACCACCAACAATTAATAGTCGCTCTGGCACCTCTTTCAGGCGCAACGCATCGGTGGAATCCCACACACGTGGATCCTCATGAGGGAACACCGGAACCTCTACCGAACGTGAACCCGCAGCGATAATTGCATTTTGGAAGGAGATGAGCTGGGTACCTTCTGCTGTTTCCACAGAGAGCGTACTTGGTGAGGTAAATTGCCCTTCACCCGTCACCACCTGCACTTTGCGCTGTTTTGCCAGCATCCCGAGACCACCGGTAAGGCGGTTTACCACCCCCTCTTTCCAACCACGAATTACCTCTACATCAACCTCTGGTTCGGCAAAGCGAACTCCATGATCTGCCATCGAACCTGCTTCATTAATCACTTGCGCTGTGTGGAGTAGCGCTTTGGAGGGGATACATCCCACATTGAGACAGACCCCACCAATTGAGGCATGACGCTCCACCATCACCACTTTTTTGCCCAGATCGGCAGCGCGGAAGGCGGCAGTATAGCCGCCGGGGCCGGAGCCTAATACCAGCACCTCGGCTTCGATATCGGCGGCAGGAGCTGCAAGCCCACTCGCTACGCTCGCCTCAAGCGGAGGGCTGTCTGCTGTTGAACTTGAAGCTTGAGGCTTGTCGCTTGCAGCTTCACCCTCCATCAACAGAATCAGATCACCCTGCGAGACCTTATCCCCCACAGAAATTTTCAGCTCCTGAACCACTCCAGCCAAGGGCGATGGTATCTCCATCGTCGCCTTGTCACTCTCCAGTGAGACCAGAGAGTCCTCTTTCTCAACCGTATCCCCGACGGCTACCAGAACCTCGATCACCTCAACCCCATCAAAATCCCCGATATCGGGCACCATTATCTCTGTTGTTGTCATCCGAGTAGTACCTTGCAGTAGTCTGTGAGCATTTGGTTAAGCCGGGTAATAAAGCGCGCGCCATCTGCACCATCAATCACCCGATGGTCATAGGAGAGTGCCAGTGGCAACATCAACCGTGGCTCAAAATCAGCCCCATTCCAGAGTGGTTTAGTTTGTGAACGGGCCACTCCGAGAATGGCCACCTCCGGGGCATTTACGATCGGGGTAAACTGTGTTCCACCAATCCCGCCCAAACTGGAGATGGAGAAGGTCCCCCCTTGTAGATCATTGGGCCCCAGTTTCCCGTCACGGGCACGTCCACTGATCTCCATTAGCTCTGCAGCCAGTTCAAAAATACTCTTGCGGTCCACCTCTTTCACCACCGGCACCATCAGTCCATTCGGTGTATCCACTGCAACACCAATATTATAGTAGTGCTTGATGATGAGCTGCTCCCCTTCCGGGTCGAGCGATGCATTGAACTGAGGAAACTCTTTCAGCGCAGCCACCACCGCTTTCATGATAAAGACCAGTGGTGTCAAGCGTACCTCTTTACGCGCTGCCTCCTCCTTGCTCGACTGACGAAATGCCTCCAGATCGGTAATATCGGCCTCATCAAACTGAGTCACATGGGGTACATTCAACCAGCAGGCGTGGAGATGTTTACCCGAAATTTTCTTGATACGAGAGAGCGGTTTCGCCTCAGTTTCACCAAACTTGGTAAAATCAATGACCGGAACCGGAGGAATCACACTCCCTCCAGCAGCTGTGTCCCCTCCAGCCAGCACCGTCTTCACATACTGTTTCACATCCAGTTTGAGGACACGCCCTTTGGGGCCACTGCCACCCACCCTGGAAAGATCCACACCCAACTCACGCGCAAAACGGCGAATCGCCGGCGAGGCATGCGCCCGCTTTCCATTGACTGGAGGTGGTGCCAGAGGAGGTGCCTCAACTGGTGTGGGGGTGACTGCAGGTTGAGGTGCTACGACCTCTGTCGCCGATGTCTCTGCAACAGCAACCTCTTCAACCGTTGGTTTTGCTGCTGTAGTCTCGCCTTGTGCCAGCTCCAGCTCCAAAATCACACTCCCCTCAGAGAGTTTATCCCCGACTGAAATCTTCAATATTTTCACCACGCCCGAATAGGGGGAGGGTATCTCCATAGTGGCCTTATCACTCTCCAGTGAAATCAATGAATCCTCTGCTGCAACCTCATCCCCTGCAGCCACCAGAATTTCAATCACTTCAACTTCACTAAAGTCCCCGATATCGGGTACGACGACTGTTGTTAACTCTGCCATCTTCTCTACGCTCCTTATCGGACAACTGGATTGGGACGTTCTGGATCAATCCCATATTTGCGAATTGCGTCCGCAACCAACTTCAGATCGATACTCCCCTCATCAGCCAACGCCTTCAGTGCAGTCACTACAACATAGTTACGATCCACCTCAAAGAAGTCTCGCAACTTCTCACGGGTATCGCTACGACCATAGCCATCTGTACCCAGCGTCTCATAGCGGCTGGGAATCTCATCACGAATCTGCTCTGCATAGAGGCGAATATAGTCGGTCGAGGCAACCACTGGTCCTTTTGCCCCCTCCAGCGAAGCGGCAACATAACTGAGTCGTGGTGTCTCTGCAGGGTGGAGACGGTTCCAACGTGCCACATCCTGACCATCACGCGCCAACTCATTGAAGCTGGTTATGCTCCAGACATCTGAAGTGACCCCCCACTCAGACTGCAGCATCTCTGCAGCCGCTTCAACCTCGCGCAGGATGGCTCCACTACCCATCAATTGCACATGCTTGTCTGTCGCCTCCATCGAGTGAATACGATACATGCCGCGCACAATCCCCTCTTCAACACCTTCCGGCATATCGGGGTGGACATAGTTTTCATTCATTACACTGATGTAGTAGAAGACATTTTCCTGCTCCTGCACCATACGACGCAGGCCATCCTGAATGATCACCGCCAGTTCATAACTATAGGTGGGGTCATAAGCAACACAGTTGGGGATGGTTGCAGCAAACAGATGGCTGTGTCCGTCCTGATGCTGTAGCCCCTCACCGTTGAGCGTGGTACGCCCTGCGGTTCCCCCCATCATGAAGCCACGCGCCTGCATGTCGCCCGCAGCCCACGCCAGATCACCAATACGTTGGAAACCAAACATCGAGTAGTAGATGTAGAACGGAATCATACTGATGCCATGGTTACTGTAGGCGGTTGCCGCAGCAATCCACTCGGCCATCGCACCCGCCTCATTGATCCCCTCTTGCAGAATCTGACCCTTGGTATCCTCGCGATACCACATTACCTTATCTGAATCCTCTGGCTCATAGAGCTGACCAGAAGAGGAGTAGATCCCCAGCTGACGGAACATCCCCTCCATGCCGAAGGTACGCGCCTCATCAGGAACAATCGGCACAATACGTTTTCCAATCTGCTTGTCTCTTGCCAGCGTTGACAACATACGCACAAAGACCATGGTGGTGGATAGCTCACGCTTGCCACTACCCTGTATCAGCGCATCAAAGGCCTCTGGCCCCGGCACCACCATAGATGGCGCACTCTGACGGCGCTCAGGCAGATAGCCGCCCAACTCCCTGCGCCTACCTTGCAGATACTTCATCTCTTCACTTCCCTCATCGGGGCGAATAAAGGGGATCTCCTCCAGATCATCATCCTGCACGGGGATCTGAAAACGGTCGCGGAAGCGACGCATATGCTCTACACCCATTTTTTTCTGGGAGTGGGTCGCATTCTGCCCCTCACCCGCTTCACCCATGCCATACCCTTTGACAGTTTTGGCAAGAATCACCGTCGGCTGCCCACGATGATCCTGCGCCGCCTTATAGGCTGCATAGATCTTGCGCGGATCATGGCCTCCGCGAGAGAGCTTCCAGATATCCTGGTCGGTCATATCCGAGACCAGATCCAGCAGCTCTGGGTAGGCTCCAAAAAAGTGTTTACGTACAAAGGCACCATCTTTCGATTTATAGGCCTGATACTGCCCATCCACCACCTCTTCCATCCGTTTCAACAACAGACCACTCTTATCTTTTGCCAGCAGCGCATCCCAGCCAGAGCCCCAGATCACCTTGATCACATTCCAGCCAGCACCACGGAATAGCGCCTCCAGCTCCTGAATGATCTTGCCATTACCACGTACCGGTCCGTCCAGACGCTGCAGGTTACAGTTGATCACAAAGGTGAGATTATCCAGTTTCTCACGCCCCGCCAGAGTGATGGCACCCAGCGACTCCGGCTCATCCATCTCGCCATCACCGAGATAGGCCCAGACCTGACGCCCCTCCGTATCCAGCACCTCTCTATGGGTGAGGTACTTCATAAAACGGGCCTGATAGATTGACTGGATCGGTCCCAGCCCCATGGAGACGGTCGGAAACTGCCAAAAATCGCGCATCAACCAGGGGTGTGGATAGGATGAGATCCCCTTGCCATCTGACTCAAAACGGAAGTTGCTCAGCTGTTCTTCACTGATTCGTCCTTCAAGGAACGCACGTGCATAAATGCCCGGTGCAATATGGCCCTGAAAGAAGACCAGATCGCCCCCCTTCTCTGCATCGTTCCCCTTGAAGAAGTGGTTGAAACCCACATCATAGAGTGTTGCCGAGGAGGCAAAGCTGGCAATGTGACCACCCACACTACCGGGGCGGTGGTTGGCCTTTACCACCATCGCCATCGCATTCCAGCGTACCAGTGAGCGGATGCGGTGCTCCAGCTCCTGATCGCCCGGAATCAGCTCCTGCTGTGTCACCGGAATGGTATTCACATAAGCCGTATTGGAACTATAAGGGAGATGGACACCCTGACGACGGGCACTATCCATCATCTTCTCAATCAGAAAATGGGCTCGATCAGCACCTTCAACCTCAATTACCGATTCCAACGCATCCAGCCACTCCCGCGTCTCTTGCGGGTCGTGATCACTCATCTTAGACATATTTATTACCTCACCACACACCAGAGGGTGTGAATTGATTGTGGTTGGCCCTTTAAGTGCCCCCTTGTTTTGAGAAACACTGTTACCAACCGACTCATACTCGAATATTAGATTGGTTCTATGATCGTTTTTTTGGTCGGATAGGTCAAGGGCACCACTACGAATGCACATTGAGGTGTTATTACTTATGGGGCGAAAATAGCTGCAATTTATGACATGATTGCACCCGAATCACCCTCCAAATAACTCTTTGAACAACTTTTTAAAGAACTCCATGATGAGCAAACCATGACCAATATCATCACCCTCATACGCCCCGATGATTGGCACCTCCACCTACGGGATGGGGCCTCTATGCGGTCAGTAGTCGCCGCCAGTGCAGCAGAATTTTCACGCGCGATTATCATGCCCAACCTCTCCCCCCCAGTCACCACCACCACGGCTGCAGAGGCGTATCACTCACGCATTCTTGATGCACTTCCCGAAGGGGTCCATTTTACCCCGTTGATGACACTCTACCTGACTGACAATACTACTGCAGAAGAGATCGAGCGGGCCTCAGTATCCTCCCACATTGTTGCAGCGAAACTTTACCCTGCGGGGGCCACCACTAACTCTGATTCAGGGGTAACCGACATCGAGAATATCCTTGAACCACTTCAGGCGATGGCTAATGCGGGAATGCCGCTACTGGTTCACGGTGAGGTGACAGATCCCGCAATTGACCTGTTCGACCGTGAGGCGGTTTTCATTGAACAGGTGCTTGCACCGTTGATTGAACAAATTCCATCATTGAAGGTGGTATTTGAGCATATCACCACCGAACAGGGGGTACGCTTCGTCCAGCAGGCACCCTCTACGGTCGCCGCAACCATTACCGCACACCACCTGTTAATGAACCGGAATGCGATGTTTCAGGGTGGGATGCGCCCCCACTACTACTGCCTCCCGGTACTGAAACGGGAACAACACCGCCTTGCTCTGGTCGAAGCGGCTACCAGTGGCAGTCCGAAATTCTTCCTCGGTACCGATAGCGCCCCCCATCCACAACACGCTAAAGAGAGTAGTTGTGGGTGTGCCGGAATGTATACCGCACACAGTGCCATGGCGCTCTACGCGGAGGTCTTTGACAAGGTGGATGCCCTTGATAAGCTGGAGGGATTTGCCAGTCTCCATGGGCCCGATTTTTATAATTTGCCCAGAAATAGAGGAACTCTTACTCTGGTTCGAGAGGAGTGGAATGTGCCGCAACAACTCCCCTTTGGCACAGAGTTTGTGGTTCCATTTCGTGCCGGGGAGAGCGTCCACTGGAGTCGTAGAGAGTAACCTCTCGCAGATCATCCTGAATTATTTTCTATCCCGCAGAGGCTATGAATTGAAGAGGCTATGACTTGAAAAATCAAGAAAAGGAGCAGTAGTTTATCTGGTTCGGCACTGCAATCGGTACTTGTCGGGCAGCCTGCGTTTTCCCTTCGGCAGCCCCAAATAAGAGAGTTCGCAGAGTGCATTTCGATAGACACTTTTTTTGAAGTAGACCACATCACCAATTGGAGCCCAGTAATCTACCCAGCGCCAAGCATCAAACTCCGGGTGGTCTACACAATCCAGCTGAACCGCCTCATCTTCTACAACAAGGCGCAGCAGAAACCATTTCTGCTTCTGTCCAATACAGAGTGGACGATTTCCGCTGCGGATACAGCGTTTGGGAAGTTGGTATTTCAGCCAGCCACGGGTCTGCCCAAGCAACTCTACATGCTCAGGTAGCAGTCCAACCTCTTCGTACAACTCCCGATAGACGGCCTGTTCAGGTGTCTCATCGTCGTCAATGCCTCCCTGCGGAAACTGCCAGCCATCCTGCCCGATTCTTCGAGCCCAAAACAGTTTTCCCTTTCGATTGATGACGATGATACCTACATTGGGTCGATATCCGTTTTCGTCAATCACAACAACCACCAATAATTAATTCTGTTTAATCTATTTTTTCAGTCTACCACAGAAGTTGAGCAGTGGGGCTTACGGTACAATACTCTGATTACAGAACCTCAATTGCGGAGTAGATACGCTATGGCACTTGCCATTTTTGACCTTGATAACACACTGATTGGTGGCGATAGTGACCATCTATGGGGTGAGTTTCTAGTCCGTCACGGTCATGTGGACAAGGACTTTTACCGTCGTGAAAATGACCGTTTCTATGCTCAATATGTAGCCGGAACACTCGATATTGAGGAGTGGCTCAGCTTTCAGTTTGCCCCTCTCGCAGCACAGGATATGGCGACGCTTAAGCGCTGGCACCAACAATTCATGCTGGAGGAGATCCAACCGATCATGCTCCCCAAGGCGGAGGAGCTGATTGAGTCTCACCGCACAAAAGGTGACACCTTGCTGGTCATCACGGCCACCAACCACTTTATCACCGCACCCATTGTTGAGCGACTTGGTATTCCTCATCTGATTGCCACCATCCCGGAACAGCTTAACGGAGCCTTTACCGGTCAGGTCGATGGTCTCCCCTCCTACCAACAGGGAAAGATTACCCGCCTGGAGGCGTGGCTGAAAGAGCATCCGCTTTCAATGGAGGGAAGTACCTTTTACAGTGACTCTCACAACGATCTACCACTTCTGAAGCAGGTTGAGTTTGCGGTTGCAGTAGACCCCGACGAAATACTCAGAGAGACTGCACAACAACATAACTGGCCAATTCTCTCTCTGCGTGGCTGATTTTCCATGCGCAAACGACTCAGACATACCCGCATTCGCCTCTCCTCCAAACGGCTCTGGAAACGTCGTCTGGTGTTCTGGAGCGGGGCATTGGCCGTGGGTGGTATCGCAGCACTATTCGCCTTGCTTGCAGAACAGGCAGAACATCTGTTCCGGGAGATCATTGCGATCTCTCCCTATCTTCCGCTAATTTTGACACCCACCGCACTGGTCACCATCTCTCTTGCCACACAACGCTATTTTCCCAATGCGCAGGGAAGCGGCATTCCCCAGACCGTAGCCGCCATTGAGCTGGCATCCCATGAAGCGCGCAAGAAATTGCTCTCTTTTCGTATTGCCATTGGCAAAGTACTGATGTCGCTTCTGGGGCTGCTGTTTGGTGCATCCATTGGTCGTGAAGGGCCGACCGTCCATATCGGCGCTTCCATACTCTTTTCGCTTGAAAATTATGCCCACTTTCCTCGCCACGATCTCGACAGAGGGTTAATCCTTGCCGGAGGGGCCGCCGGTATTGCCGCCGCCTTCAACACCCCGCTTGCCGGAATCGTCTTTGCCATTGAGGAGTTAAGCCGCTCTTTCGAGGAGCGCAGCAGTGGCACCATGCTGACTGCAGTGCTCATCTCAGGCATCGTAGCCCTCGCCATTATGGGTGAATACAGCTACTTCGGGACCAGTAGCACCTCCCTGCCGCTGGACCTGAACGGGTTGAGTATCATTCTCTGCTGTGGCCTGTTGGGGGGTGCCATTGGGGGAATTTTTGCCAGTGGTCTGATTCATGGAAGCCGTCGCGTTGCCCCACTGGTTCGCATACACCCCATTCTGATCCCCGCGCTGTGCGGACTTGCACTGGCCACTATTGGTTTGCTCTCGAACAACACCACCTACGGTACCGGCTATCAGGAGGCGCAGTCCATCATCCATGGTGAAGGTGAAATTGACCTGCTCTACCCCTTTCTGAAGATGGCCGCCACCTTCTCCTCCCTGCTCAGTGGTATTCCGGGGGGGATTTTTGCCCCCTCTCTGGCTGCAGGTGCTGGATTGGGTGCCGGTTTTGCCCAATGGTTTCCACCGGAACTGTTAGCCGCCACAGTGCTGCTGGGAATGGTCGGCTACTTCTCCGGTGTTGTGCAGACCCCGATCACCGCTTTTGTCATTGTGATGGAGATGACCGATAATCAGCAGATGTTGCTACCACTGATGGCCACCGCCTTTATCGCCTACGGTACCTCAAAGATTTTCTGCCCCAAACCCATTTATCGTGCATTGGCCGAAGGCTTTCTTCCGAACAACACTCCACCCAAGAAACCCATCCCGACAGACCAGAGCACTCCAAAGAACACCTCAGAAAGAGCACCTAAAAATGAGTCGTAACCAATTAAAATTACTACAGCCACTGCTGCTTCTGCTGATTGTAGGTGGCTTCTATATTCAGTTTCAGAACAGCTTTATCACTGCCAAAGTCATCCATATTCTGGCGCTGATCTCCTGGTTTGCCGGACTCTTCTATCTACCCCGACTCTATGTCTACCACGCCATGAGCGAATCAAACGAGGTCAATGAGACCCTGAAGGTGATGGAGCACAAGCTATTTCACTATATTATGACTCCGGCAGCGGTACTGACGGTGCTGGCGGGGATCTGGATGATCGAACTCTGGCAGTGGACTATCCCTCTCTGGCTCTGGGCAAAAATCGCACTGGTTGCGCTGTTAGTGCTTTTTCATATTCAATGTTGGAAAATTCTACACCAATTTAAAGAAGACAGAAATGAGAAGCCCCACACCTACTATCGATTTTTTAATGAGGCTCCGACTCTGCTACTGATTGCGGTCGTCATTTTGGTAGTTGCCAAACCTCTTTTCTAATAGAGCATCGTCCAACTCATTGACAACAAAAAATCTTGGAATTAAAAAAGCCTGGAATTGACCCAGGCTTTTTTAATTTTATTATTGAGACAGTTTTGTTAGGAGCAACCGCCGCCAGAAGAACCACACGTACCACAACCACCACCGGCTGGTGCCTTGGTGTTATTAAATACAAAGCTGGGACCCTGCGGACCATTCACATAATCAATCTCAACCCCATCCAGTGTAGCGAGACACTGAGGGTCTACATAGATATTCAGCGCCTCTGCTTCCAACACGGCATCGTTATCTTCGACTGCGTCCGCAAAGGTCATACCCCATTGAATACCGCTGCAACCACTACCGGCAACATAGATACGTACACCTTTAATATCATCGTTCTCTTCGGATTGCAGGAGTGCTGCAAGCTGCTGCTGTGCATCATTGGAAATTTTAAACTCTTCATTTACTGCTGTTGCCATAGCTGAAACCTCTTCAAATGGATCAATTTGGTGCGAATTGTATCATCACTTATAACAACAGCACCACCTATTCCGACTAATTTAGTTGGTTATGGTCTACTGTGCCGGATTAGGGTGGTCAACCCGCACCGTGAGCGATAGAATTCATTCCTATGGAAAATAGTAAAATTGCATTTGTCGGCGGAGGCAACATGGCCTTCAGCCTGATTGGCGGATTAATCGCCGGAAACTGTTCCGGATCATCAATCCACGTCTCAGATCCCAGCCATGAAGCACTCGGTACTATGGCTCAACAATATGGGGTCCAAACCTTCCCGGAGGACAATGGTGGTGCGATTGAAGGGGTCGATGCCATCGTACTGGCAGTCAAACCTCAAATGCTTGCCGAGGTCGCCACTGAAATTGCCCCGGTTGTTCAAGCTCAATCTCCTCCCCCTCTGATTATCTCAATTGCTGCGGGGGTGCGGGAGGGTGATCTACAGCGCTGGCTTGGTGGTCAACAGGCCGTTGTTCGCTCCATGCCCAACACGCCCGCACTATTACAGAGTGGCGCTACAGGACTCTATGCAAATAGTTTCACCTCCGACAAACAGAAAAGTCTAGCCGAATCGATCCTGCGTTCGGTAGGGATCACCGTCTGGCTGGATGATGAGACACAACTGGATGCAGTGACTGCTCTCTCCGGCAGCGGTCCCGCCTATTTCTTTCTGTTGATGGAGGCGATGGAGACAGCAGGCCAGTCACTCGGTCTTCCACAAGAGACTGCGCGCATGCTCACCCTGCAGACCGCCTTTGGTGCCGCCAAGATGGCACTGGAACGACCTGAAAGTAGTGCCGAATTACGTCATAAGGTGACCTCACCCGGAGGTACCACCGAGCAGGCGATCAATACCTTTCAGCAAGGCGGGCTGGAGGCACTGGTTGCCGATGCACTAAAAGCGGCTCAACAGCGCTCTATTGAGTTGGCCGAAATCCTTAGCCAGGAACAACCTTAAAGAGATCTCTAATAGATTGCCCCTCTTGCACCTTTCACCTATTCACTAAAGCAACCCACCCACCATGTCCAACACCTCCAGCGCAGGCCTATTCTTTCTCCAGATGCTTTTTAGCATTGCGATCCTATTCACCCTGCTGCGCTTTCTTTTTCAGTTGCTGCGTGTGGACTACTACAACCCCATCTCACAGATGGTGACTCGCTTTACCGATCCTCTGTTGCAGCCACTACGCTCCCTGATACCTTCGAACCGCACCATTGATGGTGCATCGCTAGTGGTACTCTTTCTGCTACAGTATCTTCACCTCTTTATTATTACCCAACTACGAGACCTTGATGCCAACCCACTCGGGCTGGCGATACTCGCCTCTGCAGAACTGCTCTCTCTGGCCACCAGTCTGCTCTTCTGGTCTATTCTGATACTGGCAGTATTGAGCTGGTTTCAACCCCACACCCAACACCCTGGCGTCTCACTACTCAATCAGATCACCGATCCACTGATGCGCCCCATTCGCCGCTGGATGCCCCCGGCGGGTGGTGTTGATTTCTCACCCATTCTCGCCATGCTGGCCATCAAGATGGCTGAATTTATCCTCATTGCCCCACTACAGGATATTGCTGCACACCTGCTACAGGGGTGAATTTCCATCACTGATTGCACCCACCAGCAACTCTATTTAAACTCCCGCAATGCCTGAGCAGATTCCTCAAGACTCCATCGGTCTGGTGACCCCGCAAACACTGCACTTTGATCAGCCGCTAGAGCTGGAGTGTAGCACCGTGTTGCCCGGCTATACTCTTATCTATGAGACCTACGGCAGCCTCAACGAAGATGCCAGCAACGCAGTACTGATCTGCCATGCACTCTCCGGCAACCACCATGCCGCCGGGTACCACTCAATGGAGGATAAAAAACCAGGCTGGTGGGATACCGCGATTGGCCCTGGAAAGACCATCGATACCAACCGTTTCTTCGTGGTGGTCCCCAACAACCTAGGAGGATGCAATGGCTCAACCGGCCCCACCTCTACCAACCCCGAGAGCGGCAGACCCTACGGACCTGACTTTCCGTTCGTCACCGTACAAGACTGGGTGGTCAGCCAGGCACGGCTGGCCGATGCCTTAGGTATTCACCAATGGGCTGCCGTAGTGGGCGGCAGTCTCGGCGGAATGCAGACCCTGCAGTGGTCGATCACCTACCCCGAGCGGCTGCGCCACGCATTGATTATTGCCGCCGCGCCCAAACTAACCGCTCAGAATATCGCCTTTAACGAGGTAGCCCGCCAGGCCATCCGTACCGACCCTGAATTTCATGAGGGGCGCTATATAGAGCATAACGTACTCCCCGAGAGAGGGTTGCGACTGGCAAGGATGCTCGGTCACATCACCTACCTCTCCGATGAATCGATGGGGGCAAAGTTTGGCCGTGAACTGCGTGAAGGTCATCTTAATTATGACTACGGGGTCGAATTTCAGGTGGAGAGCTACCTGCGTTACCAGGCCGATCGCTTTGTCGGGCAGTTTGACGCCAACACCTATCTATTAATGACCAAGGCACTCGACTACTTTGACCCCGCAGCGGCTCATGGGGATAACCTCTCTGCTGCACTGAGCAGAGTCAGCGCACAGTTCTGCGTACTCTCCTTTACCAGTGACTGGCGTTTTTCACCCAACCGCTCCAGAGAGATGGTGCGCGCACTGCTCGACAATGACCTTAAGGTCAGCTATGCCGAGATTACTGCTAATCAGGGCCATGATGCCTTTTTGATGAAGATCCCCCACTATCTCAACCTTTTTGGCAGTTATATGAAGCGGATTACCGTCGGGGGAGAGACATCATGAAACTGCGCCCCGACCAGGAGATCATCTGCCAATGGATCCAGCCCGGCAGCCGTATTCTTGACCTCGGATGTGGAGATGGAACCCTGCTACGCCATATGATGGACCACCATCAGGTGGAGGGGTATGGGCTGGAGTTGGATGATCATAATGTATTAAGCAGCATCGAGAACGGAATCAATGTAATCCAATCTGATCTGGATCGCGGGCTGAGTGACTATTTTGATAGTGACTCTTTTGACTATGTCATTATGAGTCTCACCCTGCAGGCGATGAACTATCCTGACCAACTACTGGATGAGATGCTACGGGTCGGCAAGCAAGGGATCATCACCTTCCCCAACTTCGGCCACTGGCGCAACCGTCTGCAACTGCTGCTGGGGGGAAAGATGCCGGTCAACCGTAATCTGCCTAACAGTTGGTACAACACCCCCAACATCCACCTCTGTACCGTAGATGATTTTGAGACACTCTGTGCGCAGAAGGGGATTCGTATCCTGGAGCGCACAGTTGTGGACCGACAACATCGTGAACCTGCACTATTGAAACTGGCCCCCAATCTGCTAGGGGAGGTTGCCCTCTACCGTTTTGAGCGGCTTCCTTATGGGTAATGGGTAATGGCTACTCCAAGAACCCTTTAAGGGCAGGCAGCACATTGACAACAATCACCAATGCCACCATCCACTGTAACAAGTTAATCTTGCCGTGGACCTCTATCAACTTTTGGTCCAATTGATCAAAACGACTATTATAATTAGCCATTACTCAAGCAGCCGTACGCGCCTTCTCTTCTGAAACGCCCGCATCAATTAGTGCATCGTACAACTCTGTTACCATGACACTCATAATAGTATCCCTCTCTTATTTGATAGGTTGATACTATTTTTATTGTTATCTATTGTCAACGCTGCGAGTACAAGGGAACGAGAGATAGACCCAAAACACCTTATAGTCTCTTTTTTGCCACTCTTTAGAGTATAAAAAATACAACACTGTATTTTTTTGAAAAAAACTGTTGCATTGTGGTTTTTTATCGGTATAATAGTCCTCACTGATTCGGGATACTGAGTCGAATAATTTACTAACCACTTTTTAACCTTTAAGGATATTACAATGAAAAAGACTATAATCGCTGCTGCTATCGCTACTGTTATTGCTGCTCCTGCAATGGCTGACGTTTCTGTTTCTGGTGTTGTTGAGCAGACTTTCACTGATACAGACAGCGTTACTGATACCGGCCTGGCTAGCGGCACTGATAGCGGACTAACCTTCAAGGCATCTGAAGACCTGGGTAACGGCCTGACTGCTTTTGCTCAGATCTCCTTGGACACAGATAACCAAGACGAAGAAGAACGTGAAGGAAATTCAGAAAAAGACTCTAAGGTTGGCATCAAAGGTGGGTTCGGTACAGTAGTCGTAGGCCGCATGGAAGACTTCACCGAAGGTGTAATGGCTGCCACTATGACTCTGAATGGCACTGGCGCTATTGAGCTGGGCGGTAATGCCACACGTAACAACGGCGCAGTTGCTTATGTTTCTCCAACCGTAAACGGCTTCCATGCAGGTGTTGCTGGATACACTGCTGCGATTACTGGTGAAGATGATAACTTTGACGCCACTGACATCATCGTTGCTTACTCAAACGGTCCTCTGACTGTAATGGCTTCTCAGGAAAGCATGAGTGCCGCTACTGCTGCAGCTATTGGTACTGGTATTGCCGAAGAGACCACCTCTTTCGCTGTAAAATATGGCATGGGTGACCTGAGCGCTGCTGCTCTGTTTGTAAATCGTGATGCTGGCGCTACTGATTCTGACGACGTAATGCTGCGTGTTGACTACAAGATGGGCAACAACAAGATCACTCTGGCACACGCTGATGATGAGAGCGCTGACAACAAAATCGTTGGACTTGAGCTGACTCATAGCATGAGCAAGCGCACTAGTGCTTACGTCGGAATGACTGATGCTGACGCTGCAAACACGGATACTACTTACTTCGGTATGATCCACAAGTTCTAATCTGACATCACGTCAAACCAAGAACTGATTCTTCGGAATCGAAAAGCCGCCCCGCCTAGTGGGGCGGCTTTTTTTATTGGTCACCAGAACTTGACAAAACTCACCACGTACATGAAAGTAAGTCATTATGAGCACAACAACCTTTGATACACTACAATTTGTAGAACGA
>Ga0233439_10001754_pt1 | contig 26525 bp, 23 predicted proteins | sample SI_123_September_6_FD_182713 | JGI IMG/M metagenome (GOLD analysis project Ga0233439, IMG submission 182713) | Seawater microbial communities from Saanich Inlet, British Columbia, Canada - SI_123_September2016_100_MG | ecosystem: Environmental > Aquatic > Marine > Inlet | place: Canada: British... | reverse complement strand
CCGACAATATTTCTTTTGTTCACCAAGCCGGTGATCAAAAGGCGGTGGATGCTGCTTTTGAAACTGCAGCCCACGTGGTGGAACGCGATATGGTCATTAACCGGGTGACGGCATCGGCCATGGAGCCCCGGGCAACGGTGGGAACGTATGACCCGTCCTTTGACAGCTACACCCTCTATACAACGTTGCAAGGCGCGCACCCATATCGGTCTCAATTGGCCAACCGGGTGCTTAAGGTTGCCGAAAGCCGGGTGCGCATTGTTGCCGGAGATGTTGGCGGCAGTTTCGGAATGAAATCCAATATTTATGCGGAAGGGCCGTTGTGCCTGTTGGCGTCTAAATTGACAGGCCGCCCGGTAAAATGGGTAGCGACACGAACCGAATCATTTCTAAGCGACACCCATGGTCGTGACAATGTCACCCATGGGGCGCTGGCCCTTGATGCCGATTATAATTTTCTGGCGCTCCGGGTGAAGACCATTGCGGGGCTTGGCGCCTATGTTACCAACAGCACGCCCAACCCGGCCATCAACAACATTGGCTCTATGGCGGGTGTTTATACGACGCCTGCCATCCATGTGGATGTGACGGGTGTTTTCACCAATACCAACCCAACGTCGCCCTATCGGGGTGCCGGTCGGCCAGAGGCTGCTTTTGTGATCGAACATATGATTGATGCGGCATCGGATGATTTGGGGGTGGATCCGGTGGACCTGCGTCGTCGCAACACCGTTCAACCCGATGCGATGCCCTTTAAAACGGCCCTTAATCAGACCTATGATTCCGGAGAATTTGAGAAAAATCTGGATATGGCCCTGGCGCTTGCCGATTACAAAGGCTTTGAAGCCCGTCGTGCAGAATCAAGTGCCCGGGGAAAACTGCGCGGCATCGGTATTTCCAATACCATTGAACGCGCAGCAGGGCCGGGCATTGAAGGCATGGAATTGCGCTTTGATCGCTCAGGCACGGCAAGCATTCTGGCGGGTTCCGTGACCCAGGGCCAAGGCCATGAAACCGTGTTCAAGCAATTGGTGTGTGACCGTCTTGGGCTGGAAATGGATGATGTCAATTATGTCTGGGGAGACACGGACAAGGTCCCATTTGGCCATGGCACCGGTGGATCGCGTTCGGCGACCCATGGGGGTTCTGCCCTGAATATGGCGGTGGATAAGGTTTTGGCAAAGGCCACCAAAATTGCAGCGCATTTGCTGGAAGTGGACCTAGATGAGGTCGCCTTTGAAGATGGCATTTTTTCAAGCGGTGCGTCTAACCGCTCCCTCACCATCAAAGAGATTGCCAAAGCGGCACCGTTGCCCAAAAACTTGCCCGAAGGCATGGAGCCGGGATTGATGGAAAGTGCTGTGCGCAAAGCCACCGTGGCCAACTTCCCCAATGGGTGCCATGTGGTAGAATTAGAAATTGATCCCGAAACAGGGACGATTGAGCCCATCGATTACAACGTGGTGGATGATGTGGGCTTGGTCATGAATCCCAAGCTGCTTCATGGCCAAATCCATGGCGGCATTGCTCAAGGATTGGGCCAGATTTTAAAGGAAGACATCAATTACGATGATGACGGCCAGTTGGTCAGCGCAACGTTTCTTGATTACGCCATGCCTCGGGCCACAGATTTCAGCCACATGCGGGTGGAGACTAACCCGGTGCCGACCGAGACCAATCCATTGGGCACAAAAGGCGCAGGTGAAGCGGGTGCCGTTGGGGCCATGCCTGCGGTCACCAACGCATTGATGGATGCCCTGTCACCTTTGGGTATTCGGTCTGTGCCAATGCCAGCGACCCCACAGCGTCTTTGGCGTTTAATCAAAGGCGCTGCAAACGTTTAAACTTCAGGCGGCATTTTTTGGTTTGCCGCCGGCTGCGGGTGCAGTCAGGCCCGTGGCTTCGCACCAGTAGCTGGTATCGTAGAATTGTTCTGCTGAATGGTGGGGTGGCGGATATAACCCCAGCTCGATCCTAAGCTCCATGTTTTGGCGGATGGCATCGGGGTTGATGCACCCTTTGGGCACAACGCGAACGTACGCATGTTCGGCGCGTTCCTGGGTGAGCCCTTGCTGGCGCATCAGGATGTCGATAGTTTCGGCCTTGTTCTCAGGTTTCAAAAGCCAGTCACACGATGCAGACCACGCCCGGATAAACCGCACCACGGTTTCACGATTTTCTTCAACCCAGCTTCGGAGACTCCAGCCACAGGCCAATGGCCAATTGGGAACATAGTCATCGCCATCTGCCAGAAGGACGCCACCGCTGGCGATAATCTTGTCTGATGATGGCGGCGTCAGCATGGCTGCGGCAACCCGGCCTTCCAGAAAGGCTTCTGCGCGTTTTGGTGTGTTGCCGATGATTTCGTATGTGTAGTCATCTTCCATCATGCCGTGTTCGCGCATGATCTTCATGCGGATGACATCCAGATTGGAATCAACGGGATCAGCGGCCAAAAGTTTGCCGCGCAAGTCTTCCACCGATGTGATTCCCGGCTGTCCGATCAGGTATGCCCCAAGCCCTTCTTCGGCCTGCATAAACATGACGTAATCAACACCTTCCTTGGTCGACCGCGCGATCATGGTGTCGGCACTGGACAGCGTCATGTTCCATCGCCCTGCGGCCATTTCATCATTATGTTCCGGCGCTAGAGTCGCAATGTGAAATTCAACCTCAAGGCTTTCTTTTTTAAAAAACCCTTTTTCATCGGCAATAACATGCGGGGGCCTGCGCGAATAACCGCTTACAGTAAGGGAATCCATGGTTTTTTCCTCCTGACAGGGCTTGAATGCCCGTTATTATAAGACGCAGGTTAAGGGGCGCGCCAAAATATTCGTTGTAATTTTATAGAAACCCTCGCAAGATTAAAAGTACGACGACCGCTGCAAGATTTAGCAGACCCTGCTTTCTGTTTGTTTATTGGCTGACGAGGGCTTTATCTCCTAGATTTTTTGTGAAGGAAGTCATCGCCACGCAACATGTCGTGCGTGGTTATATAAACTTATGGGAATACTTTCATGGCTACAGGTACCGTAAAATTTTTCAACACCACCCGGGGGTTTGGCTTTATCTCTCCCGATGATGGTTCCAAAGATGTCTTTGTTCATGTCACTGCTGTCGAAGCATCAGGCATGGCAGGTTTGAACGAAGGTCAAAAAGTTAATTTTGATATTGAGCCAGATGCGCGCGGCCCCAAGGCTGTTAACCTGTCTGAAGCTTAAAGTTTATTTCAAAACTTGTTCAAAGGGCCGCCCAAGTGGGCGGCCCTTTTTTCTTACGGGGATTTGAAATAGCGATAAGCCCTATTTGCCTTTGGTCTTGGCCCAACTATCGCGAAGGGCAATGGTGCGGTTGAAGACCAGCTTTTCAGGTGTGCTGTCAGGATCTGCACAAAAATAACCCTGTCGTTCAAACTGGACCGTCACACCGGGTTCAGCCGTCGCAAGGGCGGGTTCAAGAATGCAATGTTCCAGAACGCTCAAAGAATCCGGGTTGATGTCATCCATGGCATCGCCAGAAGTGCCGGGTGTTTCAGACGCAAACAGGTGGTCATAAAGGCGAATGGATGCACGCTGGCCCTTGGCCGCTGAGACCCAGTGGATGGTGCCTTTGACCTTGCGGCCATCAGGGGCATCGCCGCCACGGGTTTCAGGATCATAGGTGCAATGTAATTCTGTGACGTTGCCCGCGTCGTCTTTCACTACGCTTTGACAGGTGATGAAATAGGCAAACCGCAGGCGCACTTCACGGCCCACGCCAAGGCGGAAAAATTTCTTTGGCGGGTCTTCCATGAAATCTGCACGTTCAATATAAATTTCGCGGCCAAAGGGCACCTTGCGGGTGCCAGCGGTTTCATCATTGGGGTGGTTGACCGCATCCAGTTCTTCGCTGTCGCCTTCTGGATAATTTGTGATGACCACTTTCAGCGGATCAAGCACGCCCATGCGCCGATGGGCAATTTGGTTCAGGTGTTCGCGCACGCAATGCTCCAGCATCTGGACTTCAACGGTGCTGTTGGCTTTGGCGACGCCAATTTTGGCAATAAAATCACGGATGGCGAACGCCGGATAACCGCGCCGGCGAAAACCGGCCAGAGTTGGCATGCGGGGGTCATCCCAGCCCGCAACATGGTTTTCGGTAACCAGCGCGATCAGGCGACGTTTTGAAAGAATGGTGTGGGTCAGGTTCAGACGTGCAAATTCGGTCTGATGGGGGCGAGCGGGTGTTGGCAGGTTTTCCAACAACCAATCATAAAGCGGGCGATGGTCTTCAAATTCCAGCGTACACAAAGAATGGGTGATGCCTTCGATGGCATCGGATTGGCCATGGGCGAAATCATAGGTCGGGTAAATGCACCAGGTATCGCCTGTTCGCGGATGGCTGGCGGCAATGATCCGATACAAAACCGGGTCGCGCATATTCATATTGCCCGATGCCATGTCAATTTTGGCGCGCAAAACATGAGAACCGTCGTCAAATTCTCCGGCCCGCATGCGGCGGAACAGATCAAGGTTTTCTGCAACCGCACGGCCCCGTGATGGGCTTTCGCGGCCCGGTTCCGTCAGGGTGCCCCGATAGGTGCGCATTTCATCGGCGCTTAAATCATCGACATAGGCGTTTCCCGCCTCAATCAGGTGTTCGGACCAGGTATAGAGCTGTTCAAAATAATCTGATGCGTAAAAAAGGTGTTCTCCCCAATCAAACCCGAGCCAGCGGAGATCAGTCTTGATGGCATCAATATAGACCTGTTCTTCTTTTGCGGGGTTGGTGTCATCAAATCGCAGATGACAGCGCCCCCCAAATTCTTCTGCTACGCCAAAATTCAGGCAAATGGATTTGGCATGCCCGATATGCAGGAATCCATTGGGTTCTGGCGGAAAACGGGTAACGATCGCGGGCACTTGATTGTTATCCAGATCGCCCTGGATCATGGTGCGGATGAAATCGTGCCCCTGATCTGGATCAGTTTCGGTTGTCTTATCTGTGTTCATAGGTTTCTTTCGCATACGCCAGTGTTATCGGCCAGCTTTATCGGCCAGCTTTATCGGAACGCGTCCGCCCCATCAAGGTCTTCTTTCCCAGATAATAGGGTTTCCAGCAGGCAATGGTTACCGGCACCGACACATTCAGCCAGAATGCTGTGAACATCAGGGTGTAAAACGCCTGCTCGCTGAGGATGGCATTCTGGACATAGGCAATGTCCATGACCACAAAGGCAAGTTCAGCGCGCCCCAGCATGCCAAAGCCAATCATCATGCTTTCACGCCATTCAAATTTTCCTGTATAGCGTGCGGCCAATGCCGCCGATGCGATCTGGACAATGAAAATGGCCCCCAACAACACCATTGTCTGGGGAATGACGGAAATCACGACATCCCATTTCAGGATGATTTTGGTGCCAAGATCGACAAAAAATACGGGCCCAATCCACGAAAAGGCGACGTTGTCGATGATGCCCTTGGTGAACTGATAATGAGAGCCATTGGGGGTCTGATCTGATTTTGGCGCGGTGTGGAAATATTCTTCTTTTAAAATCAAGCCTGCCATATAGGCCCCGACCGCAGGATGAAGGCCAAACCAGTGGGCGGCCAGTCCAATAAACATGGCAAAGGTCAGGATAATCAACGTGGCATGTTGGCCCTCGCTGAGGGACAAGATGTGCTTGATGCCAAACCGTCCCAGCCATGGAAACCAGCGAACCAGCCCTTTGGGTTCATGGGGCAAGACCCAGGCGCCAATCAGAGTAATGGCAAAGAAGAACACCATGGTTTTGCCAAGAATCTGGCTGACCCCGAGAAAGGTGGCTGGTCCCGCACCGGTGGCAATGGGGATAAGCACGGCAACGAGGGCCAATGAGCTGACACTGTCGATGACCGCCGATGTCATGATGCCGTTGGCGACATTTGACGATTGCAAGCCTTCTTCCTTGAGCGACACCATGGTCAGCGAGACGGCTGTTGCGGTCATGGTCAGGCCAAAGATGAGGGCCATATTGGTGTCTGCCCAAAAATATTGGGCGACAAAATAGGCGGTGAAAAAGGGTGCTATGGCGCCGAACAGGGCAATGCCCCAGGCACGTTTGACGCCAGCCAGGAAATTTTCTGTGCTTTCTTCGAACCCCAGCGCAAACATGATCAAGATCATGCCAATTTCGGAAAAGCCACGAATGAACGGATGACTGTTTTCGGGCAGGATACCCAAATTGACCAAAATGGCCCCAACGGCTAGAAAATAAAGAACGGGGGTCAGGCGCGTTTTTTTGGCTGCAAAGACAGCAAACAGGACGCCAGCCCAAATGATGGCAAGATGAAGAAGCGGTTCCATTAAACTGGTCTTAGGGCCTTGTCCGTTAATGTGCAAGCGTCTGATTGCATCCGTGCCGTTCCATGTGACGGCTTTGTCACTTTATGATAAAACGAATGTAGGGCAGGTGCAAAGCCAACGATCAGGACGTGGGAGAACATAAAGATGGCCATCAGACAAAAGGAACCAGGAGCACGTTCCAGCACCCGAAGCGCACATTCCGTGTGCAACAGTAAGGTGCGTTGTGAAATTGATGCGGGTGGGCATACCATTATTACCGATGAGCCGGTGCCACGCGGTGGCGATGATACCGGCGCTTCACCCCTTGCCTGTTTGACGGCATCGCTTGCGGCCTGCCAGACGGTGCAGATTGTTAAAGTGGCCGAAGCCATGCGGTTTAACCATGGCGCTATTTCCATCGAAGCAACCACCACCACGGATCGCACAGAGGGCAAAAAGGGCAATGACAAGGTCATGCGCTTTTCCGGCGCCAGTTTGGTTATTGATATTGAAACCGATGAGCCATCAGAACGTGTCGATCGATTGGCGAGTTTGTCTGAAGACCGGTGCCCTGTGGGAAATTTGTTTTCCGATGCCGGGTTTGAACCATCGGTCACTTGGAATGCACGTCCTATGAAAGGCTAGTTTTTATCTATGTTCCGGCTATTTGCCAGTTTTGTTTGTATTGCCATTTTGGGCTTTGGTGTTTCATCACCCAAAGCCCAAGAGATGAAATTTTTTCGAATTGGCACAGGCTCAATTTCCGGCATTTATTTTCCCGTTGGTGGCCTTCTTGCCAGTGCCATTTCCAACCCGTCAGGGGCAACGCTTTGTGGCAGGGGCGGATCATGCGGTGTCGCGGGCCTTGTAGCCGTGGCTCAGGCAAGCCGGGGGTCGATTGCCAACATTAAGACCATTGCTCAAGGCAAAATCGAATCGGGCTTGGCCCAGGCCGACATGGCGTATTTCGCGGCCAATGGCAAAGACCTTTTTAAAAAATCCGGTGCAATCAGGGGCCTTCGGGCCATCGCCAATTTGTACCCCGAAGCCGTCCACATTGTCGTTCGGCGCAGTTCAAAAATTCGCAGCATTGATGATCTTGGTGGCAAAAGAATTTCGCTTGATCTTCGTGGCTCCGGGACCCGCAACATTGCCCGGCGTATTTTGCAGGGCTACGGAATTACCCTGAAAGATATTCGCCAGGTCAATTCCCAGATCGGTCCTGCCATGGACCGGCTTCGTGCCGGGACAATTGATGCGTTCTTTTTTGTGGGCGGGTTTCCTGCACCCGCCATTGAACGATTAAGCCATGAAACGCCCATCAATCTGTTACCCATGCGCAGAACACGGACGGCGGCCATTCGCATCACCAATCCGTTTCTGGCCAAAACAATTATTCCCACCGGCACCTATGGCATCAAGAAAGCCGTTGAAACCTTGTCCGTTGGGGCTTTGTGGTTGGTATCGGATAAAATGGATGAAAAAACGGTCTATGGCATCACCCGGGCCTTATGGCATCCCACCACTCGTGCCATCCTTGATCAGGGGCCGCCTGCAACGCGGCAAATTCGTGTTGAAAATGCCCTGAATGGGGTGGTCATTCCTCTTCATGCCGGTGCCCGGCGCTACTATCGTGAAAAGGGAATGCTGGCCAAACACCGTCCTTGAGCCTGGTTTTATTCACCAGATGTGGGGTCAATTTCAAATTCCTGAATCACCCATGGCTCGCATTTGGCAGCCTCACACCATTCAACCATCAAGGGATGCGCATTGACCGCATCCATATAGGCAATGGCGCCTTCTTCAAGAGGAATTTCATGGGTGGTGAAACGGCTGACAATGGGGGCGAACATGGCATCAAGGGCCGAAAATTCGCCTAGGAGATAAGGCCCTTCCCCGCACGCGTTGGCATGGCTGCGCTGTGCCTCGCGCCAGATGGCCTGAATGCGATTGATGTCGCCCTGAACCAAATCATTTAATTCAATGCCGGGGATTTGGCGGCGCATGTTCATCGGCAGGGCGCGGCGAAGCGGGATGAACCCGCCATGCATTTCTGACGCCACAGCCCGTGCCCAGGCCCGTTCTGCGGGGGCTTTCGGCCAAAGCCCTGCATCGGGACATTTTTCAGCCAGATATTCAATAATCCCCATAGATTCCCAAACCGTTACCGCACCGTCGATCAGGGCAGGCAGCTTTGCCGATGGCGAATATTTCAGAATTTCCGTTCGGGAGTCAGCTTGGCGCAGGGGGATAACGATTTCATCAAAATCGAGCCCGCTTAACTTCATAGCGAGCCACCCTCTGAGCGACCACGATGAATAATTTTTGTTGGCGATTACAAAGGTAATGTCAGCCATTGCCGGGCATGCTCCCATAAGTCTGATTTTATTTTATCTGCATTCCTGATACGCGAGGGAATCAATTATGGCAAGGGAGGGGGAAAAAATGAACCCTTGATCCAAGAGGTGCTAGTCTTGGTTTGTTCATATTCTGGTTGAAAGGCGTCTGATGACACTGAAGGCATTCATTGCGAAAAAACAAAAAGGCACGGTTCCATTAATGGCCATTGCTGAGGGTAATTTTATAAAATGGCGGGCTGGGTGTCCGGCTCGAACAAAGGCTTGGCTGCGGGCCAGCGGCTTTCAGGCCAAACCCGGAACGACAAGCCTGATGGCGGGCCGAAACGGGGAACTCGAAAGGGTTTTTATCGGTATCCCCAATGGTGTGGTGCCAACATCGGGCAGTCATTCGGCCATTGATGATGGCACCCTTTGGGCGTTTGCTGCCGCATCTGCCGGGTTGCCCAAGGGCAGCTATTCCCTTTCCGGGCCAGTGTCTAAAACCCTTGCTGCTCAGGCAGCCCTGGGCTGGGCATTGGGCAGTTATCGATTTGATCGTTACGTTACGAAAGCCAAATCGGGTGCCCAATTGGTTTTCCCGGAAAAGGCGGATCAAAAATTGGTAGAGAATGCCGCGCTGTCCACATTTCTGGTGCGCGATCTGATCAATACGCCCGCCGGTGATATGGGGCCGCCAGATTTGGCTGCTGCGGCCAAAACGCTGGCCCGTGAATTTGGTGCCAAGCTTTCCGTCACCACCGGTGCCCAGTTGTTGAAAAAGAACTATCCGGCAATCCATGCCGTGGGCCGTGCATCAGACAAGGCCCCCCGATTGATCGATCTGAATTGGCGCCATGGCAGCCGTAAAAAATTGCCCCGGGTCACCATTTGTGGAAAGGGCGTGTGTTTTGATACGGGCGGGCTGGATTTAAAATCGTCTGCCGGCATGAAAATGATGAAAAAGGATATGGGCGGCGCTGCACAGGCTTTGGGATTGGCGCGCATGATTATGGCTGCAAAATTACCTGTTCAGCTGCGGGTGCTTATCCCCGCCGTGGAAAATTCGGTCAGTGGCAATGCCTATCATCCCATGGACGTGATCAACACCCGCAAGGGCACCATGGTCGAAGTGGGCAACACCGATGCAGAAGGGCGGATTGTTCTTGCCGATGCCCTGGATGCGGCCTGCACAGATTCCCCTGATCTTTTGATCGACCTTGCCACCCTGACTGGGGCTGCGCGGGTGGCGCTGGGGACAGGCATTGGGGCGTTGTTTTGTAATGATGATCAATTGGCCGAAGATACGCTGGCCGCTGGCATGGCCACCCAAGACCCCCTGTGGCGCCTGCCCCTGTGGCAGCCTTACCGGGAAAAACTTTCAAGCGCCATTGCAGACATCAACAACATCTCGCCGGGTGGCTACGGCGGGGCCATTACCGCAGCTTTGTTTCTGGAGACGTTCGTCACAAAGGATACGCCCTGGATCCATCTCGATTTTATGGGCTGGAATGATAAAGGGCGTGCGGGCCGCCCTGAAGGGGGCGAGGCCCAGGGCATGCGGGCGTTGTTTGCCATGATCGTGAAACGGTTTGGTTCTTGATTTCGCCCCGATCAGGCTCAGATCAGGCAGAGTTCTTGATCAAATTCCTGATTTAGGATAGTTTGATCCGGCTCCGTAATGAATATGCGGTGAAGTGGCATAAGGATAAGAGACCCATGGGCATTGCACTTGATTTTGATCAGGCCCTTGATATTTGGCGGGGCGCCGTTTTGGGTTCGGTGCGCGCCGATTCCCCAGACCTCAGCCAGCGGCAAATGGCCGTGATCCTTTTGGTGTACATGGGCAATCCCCCCCACACTGTGCGTGGCTTGGCGGCGGAATTGCGGGTTTCAAAACCGGCCATTACCCGCGCCCTTGATCGATTGGAAGAACTGGAATTGATAAAGCGCCTGCCCGATGAACGGGACAAGCGCTCTATTCTGGTCGGGCGCACCATTGCGGGGTCTGTGTATTTGCGTGAAATGGCCGACCGTATCACCATGGCGGCAGCGGTTACCGAACGCTAAACCATTTTAGATTTAGATGCGTCGCTCAGAGATAGTGATGATGCCAGGGGGAACAAGCCCCTCACCTGTGGCCAAGACGCAAGACCATTGTTCGTAATCGGTCAGCAGTGCCGTCCAGGTGCCATCGGACTTGGAAACATGGAATTCTAAAATGCCGGTTCCCTTGATTTCGCGAACTTCGGCCAGTTGTTCGCCATATTCGGTAATCAACGTATCCAGCATGCGGGAACGATCGAGACAAACGGCGGCTTGCGCGGGGCTGACCGGTGCTATGGCCAGAATCAGGATGGGTAACAATAGAAGCAAGAAGCGTTTCATGGTCTTCTCTTTCGTTCCGATCCCCCCCCACATCGAGTGGATCAAATCACCAGACCAATCATCCTTGTCCTTTTGTTCGCCCTGCCTCGGGTCTTTATAAATCCTGTTTCTTGTGACCCTGATTGCGGGGGGTCTGCCCATTTTTGCCCCTGATGGTTCCGGGGTCATTGCGATTGGCGTCTATGCCAAAAGAAGTAGTTCATCCTTTTTAAGGGACAAAAGTTAATTTTCTAATTATGTCTTTGAGCGAAATTTTAAAACGCGAAATTCGCAAGATTATTACGCATGAAAAGCCATTATTTGGCAGTTTTATTGAGGTTTCTGCTGTTGGCACAATGCCCGAATTAATCGGGGATTGTGCTGAGATCAAAGGCCGCCGCCATCAGGGCCAAGGTATAAGGGGTTTTGGGGTGATCGAAGATATCTTCTGCCAGACCAAATTCGATCATTTTGCCATCCTTGATCACCAGAACCTCGTCGGCCATTGCGCGCACGACCCGAAGATCATGGCTGATGAACATATAGGCCAGCCCATGGCGGTCCTGAAGGTCGCGCAACAGATTGACGATCTGTGCCTGAACAGACATATCAAGGGCCGATGTTGGTTCATCAAGGATGATGATTTTGGGCTTTAAAACCAGTGCCCGGGCAATGGAAATGCGTTGGCGCTGGCCGCCAGAAAATTCGTGGGGATAGCGATGCTTGTCATGGGCATCCAGACCCACTTCTGACAGGGCAGCATCAATCAATGTTTCACGGGCCGCATCATCGCTGCCAATTTGGTGGACTTGTAACCCTTCGCCAATAATTTGGCTGACAGATAGACGTGGGGAAAGCGAAGAAAACGGGTCTTGGAAAACCACCTGAATTTCACGGCGAAACGGCCGGATTTCTTTTTCGGGCCGGCCATCCAATTGGTGTTCGCCAAAATGAATGCTGCCAACGCTTTGTTGCAGTCGCAAAAGCGCCATGCCCAGCGTCGTCTTGCCAGACCCAGATTCGCCCACCACCCCAAGGGTGCGGCCAACACGTAATTGTACGGAAAGCCCATCAACGGCTTTGATGTGGCTGGTAGTGCGTTGCAAGATGCCTTTCTTGACGGGGAACCAGACCCGCAGGTTTTCTGCCTCCATGATGATGGGGGTGTTGCGTGCTTCGCGTTCGGGCTTGGCTTTGGGTTCTGCTGCCAAAAGATGTTTGGTGTAGTCATGGGTGGGATGATCGAAGATATCGGCGGTTGGGCCGTGTTCGACGATTTGCCCATCGGTCATGACCAAAACCCGGTCCGCCATGTGGCGCACGATGCGAAGGTCGTGGGTGATTAATAAAAGCGCCATGCCCAGTTTCTTTTGCAGATCGATCAAAAGATCAAGAATCTGGGCCTGAACCGTGACATCCAAAGCGGTGGTGGGTTCATCGGCGATCAACAGGTCTGGCTCATTGGCCAATGCCATGGCGATCATGACGCGCTGGCGCTGGCCACCGGATAATTCATGGGGATAAGCCTGAAGCCGGTTTTCCGCATCTTGTAATCCGACCATGTGCAACAGTTCCAGTGCCCTTGCCCGGGCATCAGAGGGGCGCAGCCCATTATGGAGCACCAGCGTTTCGGTGATCTGGCGTTCAATGTTGTGTAAGGGGTTAAGGGACGTCATGGGTTCCTGGAACACCATGGAAATACGATTGCCCCGAACGTTTGAAAGGGTCGTGTTGTCGGCACCAACCATTTCAATGCCATCAACCAAAATGGAACCCGTTGGGTGGCTGGCCGTGGGATAGGGCAAAAGCTGCAAGATCGAAAGTGCGCTCACTGATTTTCCAGATCCCGATTCCCCGACCAAGGCAACGGTCTCTCCGTGCTTGATGGAAAGATCAATCCCGCGCACGGCATCGGCATCTTCGTCATTGGTCCCAAAGCGAACAGAAAGATCGCGGATTTCTACGAATGGTTTTTCAGGGGATGGCGTCGATACGGTCATGGCGCTTATCCCAACGTCTTGCGTGGATCAAAGGCATCACGCACCGCTTCGCCAACAAAAATCAACAGGCTGAGCATCATGGCCAGGACAAAAAATCCGGAAAGCCCGATCCACGGTGCCTGAAGGTTGGCTTTGCCCTGGGCCAGAACTTCGCCAAGGGATGCCGATCCCGGCGGCATGCCAAGGCCCAGAAAATCCAGTGATGTGAGCGCAGTAATCGCGCTGTTCAAAATAAAGGGCAGAAAGGTCAGGGTCGCCACCATGGCATTGGGCAACACGTGGCGATAGATGATGACGCTGTCTGTGACCCCCAATGCCCGGGCGGCGCGCACGTAATCGAGCTGGCGGCCGCGCAGGAATTCCGCGCGCACAACAGACACCAGCGCCATCCATTGGAACAACAATAAAATCCCCAAAAGCCACCAAAACCCGGGCGTGACGAAGGACGCCATGATGATCAGGACATACAGGGTAGGCACCCCGGACCAGACCTCCATGAAGCGTTGGGCCGCAAGATCAATCCAGCCGCCGAAATAGCCCTGCACCGCCCCGGCCATGATGCCGATGATGGTAGAAATGACGGTTAGGGTCAGGCCGAACAAGACCGATATGCGAAACCCGTAAATCAGCCGCGACAACAGATCGCGCCCTTGATCATCGGTGCCAACCCAGTGACTGGCCGATGGTGGTGCCGGTGCGGGCACGGTCAGGCGATAATCAATGGTGTTGTGGTGCCAGGGAATGGGCGGATGGATCATCCAGCCTTTTTTGGCGATATGGTCAACAAGCCATGGATCGTTGTAATCTGCTTCGGTTGGAAACGCGCCCCCAAAGGTCGTTTCCGGATAGGCCTTGAAAATGGGTGTGTAATAGGCCCCGTCATATTTCACCAAGATGGGTTTGTCATTGGCAATGAATTCGGCAAACAGGCCCAGCACAAAAAGTGCCAGAAAAATGATCAGCGAAATATAGCCCCGGCGGTTGGCCTTGAAGTTATCAATGCGCCGGCGTGTCAGCGGCGTGATGGGGGTGCCGAAAAAACGATCAGGGGTGGGGGTGCTCATATCATGGCGCCCTGTCAAAGCTGATGCGCGGATCAACCAGAACATAGACGATATCGCGGATCAGGTTGATGATCAGGCCCAGCAGGCTGAAGAAAAACAGGGTTGCAAAGACCACCGGGTAATCGCGGTTGATGACCGCTTCAAATCCCAAAAGTCCCATGCCATCAAGGGAGAAAATAACCTCGATCAACAATGCGCCGGTAAACAGAATGGCGATCAGGGCATCAGGAAAGCCTGCGATCACAATCAGCATGGCATTGCGAAACACATGGCCATACAGCACGCGCTTTTCGCTCAATCCCTTGGCCCTGGCCGTGGTCACGTATTGTTTGTGGATTTCTTCCATGAAGCTGTTTTTGGTCAACATGGTCAGGGTGGCAAATCCACCGATCACCAGTGCGGTCAGCGGCAGCGCCAAATGCCAGAAATAATCAACGATGCGCGCGGGCCAGCTCATCGCTTCCCAATTGTTTGATACCAGCCCGCGTAAGGGGAACAGGTCGAAATAACTCCCCCCTGCAAACAGCACAATCAGCAAAATGGCAAACAGGAATCCAGGCACGGCATACAGCACGACAATGGCCGATGATGTCCAGAAATCAAACGGTGATCCATCGTGGTTGGCTTTGGCGATCCCCATGGGGATGGAGATCAAATAGATAATCAGGGTGGACCACAGACCAAGCGAGATGGAGACGGGCATTTTTTCGAGCACCAAATCCACAACCTTTCGGTCGCGATAGAAACTGGAACCAAAATCAAAGGTTGCGTAATTTTTCATCATTTGGAAAAAACGTTCATGGGCTGGCTTGTCAAAGCCATACAGTTTTTCCAGATCTTTGATAAAGGCCGGATCCAGGCCCCTTGCCCCGCGATAGGCACTGTCTTTGCTACTGCCTTGTTGGGATGGGGATTTATTGGTGCCTACTTCGCGCTGGGTGTTGCTGATCCGTGCTGTGGCTTCAACCTTGGTCCCGGTTAGTTCCCCCACCAGCCGTTCCACAGGCCCGCCCGGTGCAAACTGCACGATGACAAAGTTCAGCACCATAATGCCAAACAAGGTGGGCAGGATCAGGCCCAGACGGCGGATGATATAGGCGATCATGGCTGTTTCTTTCGGCGTTTTCGGGACCGAAGCCACCATACGAACGCGATGGCAAAAATGCCACCGATGAACCACGGCCACGGCTTAGGTTTATCGGCATCTTTTGGGCTTTTTTCTATTTTGGCTTCTTCCAAAACGGCCGTTTTCCGGGCTTTTAAGGCAGCTTCTTTGTCCCGGTCCAGCCACCAGCTGTCCAGCTGATAGCCCATTTTCGGGGTTATTTTGGGGCGGCCAAATTTGTCCCAAAAGGCCAGACGGTCGCCCCGGATATGCCATTGGGGAATGACGTAATGGCCGGCCAATAAAATCCGGTCCAGCGCCCTGCTTGCGGCCACCAGGGCTTTGCGGTCCGGGGCCAGAATAATTTTTTCGATGATGGCATCGGCGGCCTTGTCGCGGATGCCCGCATAGTTAAAGCCGCCGGTCACATCAGCGTTTTTGCTAGCCCAGTAATCGCGTTGTTCATTGCCCGGCGAAAGCGATTGCCCCCAGACATTGATGATCATGTCGAAATCAAATTTCTTGATGCGGTTGATGTATTGCGATGTATCTACGGTGCGAATATTGGCTTCAATGCCGAGGCGTTTTAGATTTCCGACAAAGGGCAAGACGATGCGTTCAAAGCTGGGATTGATGAGCAGAATTTCAAAGGTCATGGGTTTGCCGGATGTTCCATTGACCAGTTTGCCATCCCGGATGATCCAGCCGGCCTTTTTTAAAAGTGCGATGGCAGACAAAAGATTGCGGCGCAGGCCCCCATGGGTGCTGCCGGTATCGGGTGGGGCATAGACTTTTGTAAAAATGCTGTCTGGGATGGTGCCTCGAAAGGGTTTTAACAGCGCCAGTTCTTGTGCATCGGGCAATTTGGTTGCGGCCAATTCAGAATTTGAAAAATAGCTGTTGGTGCGGGTGTAGGCACCGAAAAATAACACCCGGTTGGTCCATTCAAAATCAAAGGCATTGGCGAGCGCCTTGCGCACCCGGACATCTTTAAAAATGTCGCGTCTGGTGTTGAATACAAATGCCTGCATGCCCGTAGACAGATTGTGGTTCAGAAATAATTTTTTGAGCAACCCTTGGCGCACGGCGGGCGAATCATAAGACGCCGCCCAGAATTTGGAGGTGTTTTCTTCACGGAAATCGTAATTGCCGCCTTTCAATGCCTCCAGCGCCACGGTGGAATCCCGGTAATAGTCAAAATGGATGCGATCAAAATTGTGTCGCCCGGTTTTTACCGCAAGGTCTTTCCCCCAGTAATTTTTGACCCGTTCATAGGTGATAGACCGCCCGGGGTCGACGTTGATAATGCGGTACGGGCCGCTGCCCAACGGGGGGGTCAGGGTGGTTTTTGAAAAATCGCGGCTCTGCCAATAATGGCGCGGCAAGATGGCGATCTGGCCCAGGATCAGGGGCAGTTCACGATTGCGGTTATTACGGAAGGTGAACTTGACGCGAAGGCGATCCAGCGCCTCGACCTTTGAAACACCGCCATAATAGATGCGATAGCGCGGATGGCCCTTTTTCATCAAGATATTAAAGGTAAAGACCACGTCTTTGGCCGTGACCGGCGTGCCATCATTAAAGCGCGCTTGTTTGCGCAGTTTGAAGGTGACCGAACCCCGATCCGGGGCCAAGGATACGGTTTCCGCCAACAGCCCATATCCGGTAAACGGTTCATCGGAGGCAAAGCTCAGCAACGTGTCATAGGGCAGGGCGGTCAATGCCCCGGGCACGCCTTTCAGGATAAAGGGGTTAAGGGTGTCAAAGGTTTGCAGGGCAGCCTGGCGCAGGGTGCCGCCTTTGGGGGCCGATGGATTGACGTAATCATAATGGCGGAAATTTGCCGGGTATTTGGGCTTCCCGTGCATGGCTATGGCGTGCGAGGCGGCATGGGATGCGGGTTCTGCGGCAATTGCCGGGAATGAGGCCATCAGACAGGGGGCAAAAAGGCTGACAAGGACAGCATATTTTGCCCATCCAGGCTTTCCCACGCCCCTATCTTGCATGAACAGTCCTTTAGTTATCGCGCAACAGTTCTAGCGCCTGAGCATGGATGTCTGGGTCCCCGGCGGCAACCACCCTTGGCCCCGACGCAATGGTCAACGGTGCACCTTCCCAATCGGTAATGATGCCACCGGCACCTTCAACGATGGGCACAAGGGCCGCAAAATCATAAGGCTTGAGATCAGCCTCGACAATCAGGTCCGTGTGGCCCGATGCCAACAATCCATAGGCATAACAATCGCCACCATAAAGGGGATGCTGGACATGATCGCAAACCCGGGCAAAAGCTTCGGCATCTTTGCCCACAAACATATGGGGGCTGGTGGCGTAAAGAATGGCGCGATCGATGCTTTTGCATTTGCGCACCCGGGCGGGTTTGCCATTAAAAGTGCTTTCCTTGCCCGCAACCCCGGCCCAGCGTTCAGACAATATCGGCTGGTTAATCAGCCCAAGGATGGGCACGCCATTTTGGGCCAGTGCGATCAAGGTGCCAAACAGGGGTTTCCCGGTGATAAAGGATTTGGTGCCATCAATGGGGTCCAGTACCCAGACGAATTCGGCATCAATGTTTACCGAGTCAAATTCTTCGCCCAAAATACCGTGATCGGGATAGGCATCTTCGATCAAGGCCCGGATGGCGATTTCGGCCTCGCGGTCGGCCTTGGTGACGGGGCTTAAATCGCCCTTGGTCTCAACCGAAAGCGCAGCGCTCCGAAAATAATGGCTGAGAACCACACCCGCCGCGTCGGCTGCCCGATCTGCCAGGTCGATGAAACCGTTCATGGTTTCAAGGGATATCGCTTCTGTCATCTTAGGGCAGGGTGACAGGCTGGTCCGAAAGGGAACTGAGATAGGCAATCAAGGCGGCGCGATCTTCAGGCTTTTTGATGCCCGCAAAGCCCATTTTGGTGCCCGGTGCGTAAGTTTTGGGTTTGGCAATAAAGCGGTTTAGCGCTTCAAAATCCCAATTCCCGCCTAATTTTTTCAGGGCCTTGGAATAGCTGAACTTTCCGCCCGCCTGTTTTGCACCGACAATGTTCCAAAGCATTGGCCCGACCTTGTTCTTGCCACCCTTTTTGAGGGAATGACAGGTGGTGCATTTTTTTGCCAGCTTTTTGCCGGCATCCATGCTGGCCTTGGCCAAAAGCGGCGCAATAGAGGCGAGCTGGGCCACAGGTTTGGCGGCTTTGGTGGCCGCTGGGGCAGCTGTTGGCGTTGCCGCCAGAACCGAATAGGCCGGTTTGGCCAATGGGTGCGACGGAGTCAGGCCATCGCCTGCCAAATCCACAACCTTGATGACCAAAAGTGTGACCAAAACGGCCCCGATGATTTTATTCCACTCAAATGCGGACATATGTTTGTTTCCCGATTACGTGTTGAGGCGCAAAGAGATTAGCGTTTCACCCCGATTCTGTCCAATCGGGAATGCGTATAGAATTACTGCCTGTATCAGGCCCGGTTTCGGGGTATATTTTAACACCACATATTAATAGCCACTTTGGTACAGATGCCCCCATCACCCTTGAAAACGCCCGCTAACCCCGTTGTTTTGATCCCGGCCCGGATGGCATCCACCCGTTTGCCGGATAAGCCCATGGCCGATATCAATGGTGAGCCCATGATCGTCCATGTCTGGCGGCGCGCGGTTGAGGCCGATATTGGTCCGGTTGTTGTGGCAGCGGGAGAGGCCGAAATCGTTGATGCCATTAAAGGCATGGGTGGAAAAGCCGTGTTGACCCGGCCCGATCATCCATCGGGGTCTGATCGCATCCATGAATGCCTGACCACCCTTGACCCCGATCGCAAATATGACGCCGTGGTCAATCTACAAGGTGACCTGCCGACCCTTGCCCCCGATTTGCCCGGCCGTGCGCTCGGGCTTTTGGATATCGGGGAAGTGGACATTGGTACTTTGGCTGCCGAAATCGGCGAGGCATCAGAAAATGATAATCCCAATGTGGTGAAGGTCGTGCCTATTCAGGAAACCGTTCAAAAAGACAGATGCCAAGCAAAAGGGTTTACCCGCAAACCCATGGCGGTGGGTGCCAGCCCGATCTGGCACCATATTGGATTGTATGCCTGGCGGCGTGATGCGCTGGAGCGTTTTGTGACCTTGCCCCCCAGCCCATTGGAGTTGCGCGATAAACTGGAACAGATGCGCGCCCTTGAAAATGGTATGCGCATTGATGTTGCCTTCGTTGACACGGTTCCCCTTGGTGTTGATACTTCCGCCGATCTTGATCGGGCTCGGAGCATGCTTGAATAATGGCTAACAAAAATTCCATCGCATTTCAGGGCCTGTCCGGGGCCTATTCTGATCTTGCCTGTCGTCAGGTCTATCCTGATATGACGCCCATGGCGTGCCCCACCTTCGAAGAAGCGTTCGCCGCCGTCGAAGAAGGGCGCGCAAATTTGGCCATGATTCCCATTGAAAATTCCGTGGCGGGCCGGGTGGCCGATATCCATCAATTGATGCCCCATGCAAAATTGCAGATCATCGGCGAACATTTCCAGCGGGTAAATCATCATCTGTTGGCCCCCAAAGGTGCCAGCATGGAAAGTCTGGTTCGCGTGCGCAGCCATGTGCATGCGCTGTCCCAGTGCCGGAAATACCTGCATGACCATTGCTTGCAGCCGGTGGTGCACGCCGATACGGCAGGGGCTGCCGCCGAAGTTGCAGAACGTGGCGACATTGCGGAAGCAGCGATTGCGTCAGAATTGGCAGCCGATATTTATGGATTGGAATCGTTGGCCGCCAACATTGAAGACGCCGATCATAATACCACCCGTTTTGTTGTTCTGGCCGCCGATGCCAAAGACCCCGGCCCCGACAATGGTTTGGTGATGACCGCGTTCCTGTTCAGGGTCCGCAACATTCCGGCGGCGCTGTATAAATCCATGGGCGGGTTTGCCACCAACAATGTCAACATGACCAAACTTGAAAGCTACATGGCGGCAGGCACCTTTGCCTCGACCGAATTCTATGCCGAAATAGAAGGCCACCCCGATGATCCATCGGTAAAGCTGGCATTAGAAGAACTCGCCTTCTATTCAGAAAAAATCCACATCATGGGCGTTTTCCCTGCACACGATTTTCGCAAGGAAATCTAGATCAACAAGCTTCCGCAAGGAAATCTAGACAGCACCGCTTAGGTGATCGATCAGGATTTTGGTGCCAATGAGGATCAACACCAGACCGCCAATAATTTCTGCACGCTTGCCCAGCAGCGGCCCAACCCGGTGGCCGATGTAAACTCCGATCAGCGACATGGTAAATGATGTTGCCCCGATCATGGGCGCGGCCAGCAGGATGGATACCCCCAGCAGGGCCAAGGTCACGCCGACGACAGCGGAATCGATGCTGGTGCCAATGGCCGTCAAGACCATGATCATCGGTGTTTCGCGCTTTTTGGGGTGAGCGTCTTCTTCGTTTACGCCTTGAAAGCCTTCCCACAGCATTTTGCCACCAATGATCCCCAACAAGACAAAGGCGATCCAGTGGTCGATGTCTTTGATGGCATCGTGAAAGGCAGCACCTATCAGAAAGCCGATGCTGACCATGATGGCTTCGGCCCCGCCAAAATAAAGGGCGGTGCCAAAGCGGTCGCGAAGCCTTGGGTGATGGGTACTGGCACCTTTGGCAACGGCGGCGGCAAATGCATCAGAGCCAAGGCCAATGGCCAGGATAAAAAGGGCAATGGGGGTCAAACGGCGTGTCCATCAAGCCAGTCACGGATGAGACGTCTAGCAATGGAAACCGGGCGTGGCAGACGCCATGCGCCGCCCAGGCGTTCTGAATCGGCTTGATCGCGGACGGTCATAAATTCGGTCACCTGATCGCGGGTGAACCATTGGGCATCGGCCAGTTCATCTTCCTGAATGGTGATTTTCGTGCTGGTGGCATCGGCATAAAACCCAAGCATCAGATTGGATGGAAAGGGCCATGGCTGGGAATGGGCATAGCGGATATTGGTAATGGCAATGCCTGCTTCTTCCATGACTTCGCGGGCGACGGCTTCTTCCAGCGTTTCACCGGGTTCGACAAATCCGGCCAAGGTGGAATACATGAAGTTCTTGTTGCCGGGCCTACGCCCCAAAAGACAGCGATCCCCGTCAATCACCAGCATAATAACGGCGGCATCGGTGCGTGGGAAATGGGGGGTCGCGCAATCGGCGTTGGTGCAGGTGCGCACGTGGCCCGCGTCATCTGCCACCGTGGGTGATCCACAAATGCCACAAAACCCATGGCGACGGTGCCAATACAAAAGGGCCCGGGAATAGACCATTAATTGGGCATCTGTTGGGTGCAGCAAGGAGCCAATATCGCGGACATTCATGAATTTTCCGCGCGCGCTTAATGCCGGGTGATCTTCGGGTTTTTCAAGATGGGAAATATCGATGGCAAAACAGGCCCCGTCCCCGTGCATGCCCAACAAGACATGAAGGGTGTCCTCGCCCGATACCCCACGGGCTTCATCGGGGGTTAAATAGATGGGCACCGGGGCATCGCCCGGCCCGATCAAATGGTGGTCGCGCCAGACCAGACTGATCCGGGTGGCGGGGTCCTTGATCCTGTCATTGACCCATGCAGTGTCTTTGCGCAAAAGCCCGGCCCGGTCGATGTCACCGCCGGAAAAGAAATTGGGCTCTTTGATAAACGTCATTGCGCACCTTTTTGAAATAGCATCAGAGAAAACCATTCCTTCGCATCGGACCAAACGGCGGTTTGGGTAAGACCAAGGGAAGCCAATTCATTGCCAGTATTAATGGGATCAAATTTCTTTGAAATTTCGGTGTGAATGGTCTCAGATTTTTTGAAATCAACCGTGAAATCCAGATTATTCAATTGGACCGTTTGATCGCGCAAACTTTCAAGATGCATTTCGATCTGGCGGGCATCCTCATTATAAAAGGCCCGGTGGGAAAAATGCGTGATGTCGAAATCGCCGCCAAACCGATGGTTCAGATGGGTCAAGATGTTCAGGTTGAACTGGGCGGTGAAGCCATCTGCATCATTATAGGCGGCCTCCAGGGTTTGGCTGTCCTTGTGCCGGTCTACGCCCAAAAGAAAATAATCCCCGGGCGCCATAGCATCCTTGATCCGGGCCAAAAATGCCAGACGCTCAGGGTCTCTGAAATTGCCAAGGGTGGAGCCAAGGAAAATAAACATGCGCGCCTTTGCAGGCGTTGCATGCAGGGCGTTCAGGGCCTGTTCGTAGGTGCCGGAAAAGCCCCGGATGGTCAGGGTATCAAAACCCGCAATCAGATCATGTGAACTTTCTGTCAAAGCCGTTTCGGACACATCGATGGGGGCAAAATGGATGGCATTGCCCACTCCGGCTGCTTTGGCATAAGCGGCCAGCAGAAAACGGGTTTTTGTGGCTGACCCACTGCCCAGTTCCACCAATTCGCAATCCCCCGTCTGGGCCGCAATGTCATCAGATGATGCGGCCAGAATGCTGCGTTCTGTCCTTGTTGGGTAATATTCAGGGGTGTCGCAAATGCGATCAAACAATTGAGACCCCAGGGCATCGTAAAAATATTTACAAGGCAGCGTTTTGGGCATTTGGCCGAGTGCATTGATAACGTCATCACCGTTATCGTCCCCTTTATCATTTTCCGATTGTCCAAGGCGGACAAGCTGAAAGCGCTCGGTGTCTTTAAGAAGTTCCATAAGGCCCTTGTATTGCGTTGTGTAATGTTTTGTTGGCTGAATTTTGCCAGATCATAGACGAGCCAGCATGCCTTGGCAAAAACCCAGATAGGGCCATTTAGTGCTTGCTTATGTAACGCTGCGCAGGGCACTACCATCGTTCGCGTTAATCTGAATAACAGGTTGTTTTATTTCATGAAGTCATCGGTTCTGATCTTCATCATCATGTGTGCGGCCCTGGCCATGAGCCAGTTCATGCGTGCGGCCCTGTCGGTGGTGGCCCCTGATATTATGGCCGATACGGGGCTTGCTCTTGATCAATACGGCACGCTCGCAGGCGCTTTCTTTTTTGGGATTGCCGCCGCACAAATTCCAACGGGCATCTTGCTGGACCGGTTTGGGGCGCGCGTTACCGTTGCCCTGATGCAGCTGCTTGCCGCTGCTGGCACCATCGCCTTCGTGTTGTTTGACGGGTTCTGGGCGATGTTTGCGGCCCGGTTTATCACCGGAATGGGCTTTGCCAGCGCATTGATGGGCGGGTTGGTGTTGGCGGCGCGTTGGGTGCCAAAGGATCGCTTTGCCCAGGTTGCGGGCACGTTGATCGCTGCATCTCAGGCTATCGGCTTGTTGTTGGCAGCCACCCCAATGGCTGCCCTTTCGGCGGTGGAGGGCTGGCGGGCGGCTTTTTTGTTGGCAGCCCTGGTGACCGTTCTGACGTCTATGGCGGTGTGGTCAATGGTCCGCGATGCACCGCCCGATCATCCATGGCATCAGCGCAAGCCCGATAGTGCCCGTGATATTTTTCAGGGATTTTTACAGGTCCTGGGCATCAAAGGCATGGGCTATGTCATGTTAATGGCCATGTCGGGCTATCCGATCATGATCACGCTGGTTGGGGTTTGGGGTGGGCCGTATCTTCATGATGTCCATGGGTTGGACGGATTGGCCCGGGGAAATGTTCTGTCCTTGTTGGTGATCGGCGGGGTGGTTGGGCTTTTGGCTTATGGGCCATTGGACCGATTGCTGGATACCCGTAAATACGTGGTTATCGGCGGCGGGCTTCTCAGTTCTGGCATTCTGGCGATTTTGGCGCTTTTGGAACAGCCGCCTTTGATGGTGGTTATGGGCCTATTCGCGCTGTACGGGCTGTCAGGGGCCTATTACATCACCAATATCGCCCTTGGCCGGGCATTGTATCCAGAACACCTGATTGGTCGCGGGGTGACGACGGTTAATCTTGGCACATTTACCGGTGTTGCCGTGGTGCAGTTGATAACCGGGGCCTTGATGGGGTTCTTTGGGTCAGATGCCGAGGTTGGTGCTGGCATTGGCAGCGGTGCCGGGTCTGCTCCAGAAATCGCCTATCGCTGCCTGTTTGGCTTTCTCAGCGCCTATTCCTTCACAATTGTCATGGTCTATACGCGGATGGTTGACGTCAAACCATCGGGGGAACGCGGGCCCCAGCCAGCGCCACCCGAAAAACCATAAAAATATAGCGAAACCCTTGCCAGCCTTTGGATCAAAAATGGTATAGTCCCGCCTGAGAGGCTGGCGGTGGACGGAAGTCCCGCCAATCCGGTCAGGTCCGAAAGGAAGCAGCCGTAACGGAATTTTTCGGGTCATTTGTCAGTCTCTCACCTAAGGCTGAAAATAACGGGAGGCGTTCCGGGCATTGGTCCCGGCAGCGGCCATGAGCGAGCAAAACGGCGAACAAGATACAGGTACAGATACGGGTGCGAATTCGGGGGTGGCCTATCAGGTTCTTGCCCGTAAATATCGTCCCCAGTCTTTTTCCGGACTGATCGGCCAGGAAGCCGTTGTCCGGACCCTGACCAATGCCATTGATGCGGACCGTCTGGCCCATGCCTGGCTTTTGACGGGGGTGCGCGGGGTTGGCAAAACCACCACGGCACGAATCATCGCGCGCGCGCTGAATTGTATTGGCGCAGACGGCAATGGCGGCCCGACACCGGAACCCTGTGGGGTTTGCGATAATTGCATCACCATTGCGGAAGGCCGCCATCCAGACGTTCTGGAAATGGATGCTGCCAGCCGCACCGGTGTTGATGACATGCGGACCCTGATTGAAGGGGTGCGCTATAGGCCAACAAGCGCGCGCTATAAAATCTACATCATTGATGAAGTGCATATGTTGTCGACCAGCGCCTTTAATGCGTTGCTGAAAACCCTGGAAGAACCGCCAGAACATGTAAAATTTGTTTTCGCAACGACCGAATCGCGCAAAATTCCGGTCACGGTATTGTCCCGGTGCCAGCGCTTTGATCTTCGCCGCGTCGATGAAGATGAACTGTCCAGCCATTTTGCAGGCATTGCCAAAGAAGAAGGGGTCGACCTTGATCCGGGTGCGGTGCGGCTGATTGCGCACGCAGCGGATGGGTCTGTTCGCGACGGCCTTTCCATTCTGGATCAGGCCATCGCATCACGCAGTGGGGATGGCAGCATTGGCGAAGATGCTGTCCGCGCCATGCTGGGCCTTGCCGATCGCACAGAAGTGTTTGAGCTGTTTGAATCCGTCATGAGCGGTGAAATCGGCGAGGCGCTGGACCGTCTTTCTGCGCAATATGCCGCAGGCGCTGATGGGGAAAGCATTATGGGCGATCTACTGGATCTCGCCCATTGGCTGACGCGGGTAAAAATCACCCCGGTTATTGCCGATGATCCTGTGGTGCCAGAGGTCGAACGGGTCATTGGGCGGCGTCTGGCCGAAGGTCTGTCCATGCCGGTTTTAACCCGGGCCTGGCAGATGTTGCTGAAAGGGTTGAGCGAAGTTCAGACAGCGCCCCAGCCCATGAAAGCATTGGAAATGGTTTTGGTACGCATCGCCTATGCCGCCAGCCTGCCAACGCCTGCAGAAATGGTCTCTCGCCTTGAAAAGGCCCCGCCAGTTTCGAGCGCCCCAGCGCCAGCGGCACCAACAACTCAGGCACCAACAACTCAGGCACCAACAACTCAGGCACCTGTCTCGGCTCCGGCTCCAGCGCCGGCTCCAGCAGAAACCGCACCAGCCACAACATCAAGCACAGCCTCAAGCGCGCCTCAAGCAGCCCTGCAACCTGTTCCCACGCCTGAAACGGTGCCCGCAACCGGGGGGACGCTTCCAAAAAATTATGAAGCCATGCTGGCGCTTTTGGATGATGCCCGCGAAGGGCGGTTGGCTGCAGAATTGCGTACCCAGGCCCATTTGGTCCGGTTTGAACCCCCTCGGTTTGAATTCCGGCCCGGGCCCAATGCGTCCAGCAATCTTTCCAACCGGTTGGGGCCGGTTTTAGACCGCCTCACCGGCGTGCATTGGGGTGTTAGCTTATCGCGTGAAGAAGGGGACCCAACCTTATCCGAACAGGCCGAATCCAGAGATGCCGCCCGCAAGCGTGAAGCCGCAGGCCACCCCTTGGTGAAGACCGCGCTGGAAACGTTCCCCGGATCAAAAATCACAGATGTGCGCGATACCCCGATCGTTGCCGATATGGCACTTGATCCGGAAAATGATCCAGAAAATGAAGATGACAATCAGGAGAATGATGAATGAAAAACCTGAGCCAAATGATGAAGCAGGCCCAGGCGATGCAGGACCGGATGAAGGAAATGCAAGATCGACTGGATAAGACCTTGGTGGATGGCAGTGCAGGCGGCGGGGCGGTTTCCGTTGTGTTGACCGGCAAAGGCAACCTGCAA
>Ga0233439_10001753_pt1 | contig 26525 bp, 19 predicted proteins | sample SI_123_September_6_FD_182713 | JGI IMG/M metagenome (GOLD analysis project Ga0233439, IMG submission 182713) | Seawater microbial communities from Saanich Inlet, British Columbia, Canada - SI_123_September2016_100_MG | ecosystem: Environmental > Aquatic > Marine > Inlet | place: Canada: British... | reverse complement strand
ATGTGGGCTGCGGTGCCCAACCGTTCAGAAGTTTAATCCCAAGCCAGGCGAAATACATTGGCATTGACACGATCGATGCCAAATCGAATTTCGGCTACGATGTCCCGGATACCATCTACTTTTCTGGAGATACTTGGCCAATTGAAAATGAGTCCGTTGATAGTGTTTTGTGCTCGGAAACTTTAGAGCATGTCCTTGAGCCTGATCTTTTTTTGAAGGAGATGCACCGATGCCTCCGGTCCCAAGGGCGAGTCATTCTGACCGTGCCTTTTGCAGCTCGCTGGCATTTTATACCCTATGACTATTGGCGCTTTACGCCGGCGAGCCTTAATCATCTACTGAGCAAGGCAGGATTTATCGGAATAAAAGTATATGCTCGCGGAAACGCCGTTACAGTGGCGTGTTATAAAGTCATGGCTTTGATTCTTTCACTTCTGCTTTCCCAGTCACCTCATCGATTTCATGTAGTAATATATAGGATCGTTGGTCTACTCACATCACCTGGCCTCATCATTTTGGCGACCATTGCCAATATTTCATTAAAAATGCAGGGCGGAGACGATTGTCTTGGTTATACCGTACTGGCAAATAGGGACTGATTTTTTTCCGACAGTCAATTACCAGCATGGGATGATCTATATGGTCCGGGGACGAATTACCCGAAGACGCCGCCCGCAATCAGACCGTCCACACCCCATTATGATGGCCGCCAGTCTTATATCTGTAGTATTTTACTGTCTTTATCTGCCTACTTTACCAGCACCATCTTGCGCGCCTGCCGCACCGGCCCTGCCTCCAACAGATAAAAGTACATCCCACTCGACACCGACCGGCCCCCATCGTCACGACCATCCCATACCGCCGTATAAAAACCTGCACGATGGCTGTCGTCGTCGATCAACGTTTTCACCTTGCGCCCCAACACGTCGTAGATCGCCAACCGCGCTATGCCGCTATGCGGCAGGGCGTAATCGATACTGGTCGAAGGATTGAAGGGATTAGGGAAATTCGCGCCGAGGAAATAAGCCTGCGGCAATAGCCGCGCCGAACCGAGATGTTCGACCCGCCGGCTCTGCCCTTGGCCTCGACCGACAAAGGCCGCCGCCAGATCAAGGCGGGCTTCGTTAGCCGAGCCAATTAACCGGAAGCGCATCTCGGCCAATAGGCCCTCGCCAACGACAACATCACCGGCGACGATACCATTGCCGATAACAATTTCACCCGGTTCGTCCTGTAATACGCGCAAGAGCGGTGCCTGTCGTCCATCACTCGCCAGCCAATGTTGCTCGTCAACCATTTCCAGCTCCTCAAAGGCCAACAACAACGGATCATATCTCACCACCGCGCCAAAAGCCCGCATCTGCTCAACACCCCCCGCCCAAAGCCTTACCCGCACCTGACCCTCGTCAGATTTCGCCCCACCTCGGGCGTCCAGTGCGAAAAAGGCCCGCGGGGCGACCTCAAGGGCCGAAGCCCAGCGTTTCGACGCAGTACTCTTGCCAAAATTGTCGACGAAGGTGAAGAAGTCGGTGAAATCAACGGTGCCGTTCTTGTCCAAGTCAAAAGAAGCGGCGGTGCCCTCGGCCTTCTTACCGAAGTTATCAACAAAGAGGAAGAAGTCATCGAAATTGACCGTCTTGTCGCCGCTGAAGTCACCCGGTAGATCAGGCGCCTTGCGCTGAGTGATAAACTGCCGGGTTGCCGAATAGGGACCAAACAAACCGCCCTCCACCGCCCGCACCCGCCAATAGAAGGTCGTATTCTCCCCCAATTCGCGATCGACCGTCCAACCGGTTTTGCCCACGTCGTCCTCACCAGATCCCTCGACAATATCCGACGCCGAAGCCGCGACCGTGGCGAAGAGCGAATCCGTCGATAACTGCACCGTATAGGTCAGAGTCGCCTCGCTCTGAAAGGACGTCGCATTGCGAAAAACCAGCTTCGGACTCAACAGACTACCTTGCACACCGGAAGGCTGCGGAGCCGACGGAGCCGCTGAGGCGGTCGGCTGCGACTTGATCGTGTCGGCAGCAACACTCTCATTGGGCGTCGAGGCCCGGTCAACAGCCGTCACCCGATACTCATAATCTGTACCATTCGTCAACCCTAGATCCACATAGGTCGTATCCTCCATCCGCGTGGCCAACGTCTCGAACTGGCCAGCAAGCAAGCGCCGATAAATATTATAACCTGCCAAGTCCACCTCACTATTGGCCCGCCAAGCCAAAACAATTTGCTGCGAACCGGGTGTCGCCTGTAAACCAACGGGAGCGGCCGGAGGGAGTATATCAGCCGCCGAAAGCGTACTAAAACTCAGCACTGCGCTCTCGGTCGGCGGGTTATTTGCCCGGTCAATAGAACCGGCCTTGTAATAATATTTGCTACCTGGCAACAAATTGGTCAGCGAAATTTCGTGCACCGCCACATCTTTGGCGTCGCCGACCTTAGTTCCCAATAACAACGAGTCGGTACCGAATTCGACGAAACTGTCGGCCAATTCATCGCTCTGCCAGCGCACGATCGCCGACGAGTCTGCCGCGACCGCCAACAGGCTCGACAAAGCAGGTGATGTCAAATCGGCGGTCGCATCGGTCACCAAGCTATCGATCGCGCTCTGCGTCGGGCCATTGTTATTGAGATCGGTTGAAGAGACGCGATAATAGTATTTGGTGTTGGCCATGAGGTTCGTCAGCGAAATCTCGTGCGTAGTGCCGATCGTCGGAAATTTGCGCAAAGTCGTGACGCTGTCGGTGAGTCCAAACGTTATGCGCGCGGTCGCCACTTCGTCGGTCTGCCATTTGATCGTCGCGCTCTTGTCGTTCTTATAGATCACTGAAGGAGCGACCTTGATCGTCGGAGCCGTCACATCCACTTCCGTAGAGGTGATGAATACGCCATCGGTGCTCTCGGCCGGGCCATTGCCAACCGCATCAGTCGACGAAGTCTTGAAATTATAAGAGGTGCCCGCTTCGAGATTGCTCAGCACCAGTTTATGTTGCGCCGAGTTCTCGCCCGAGCGCACGCTTTCGTTCAAGGTGGTTTTGCCGAAGCGCACCTGACTTGTCGCCGGCTCGTCCGTCGTCCATTCAATCACCGCCGCATTGTGGGCTCTCGAGGTGATCGTCGGCCCGGTGAGGATCACCGGACGCTGTGTATCGGGGTCGCTGTCGGTGACGAAGGAGCCCGCACCGCCGGGCGGCTGTTCGACGCCAGCGCGCTTGGCGGCGGCCGCGCCCGGCGTGAAGGTCACCTTCTTGCCATTCGCGCCAGTGCTCTCGATGCGAAACTGGTAATTTGTGCCCGGATCGAGACCGGCTAGGGTCACGATATGCTCGTGCGAGAAAATCGGACTACCGTCGGGCGCCAAATCCGATACGGAAAACTCGTCCGAAGTACCGTAGGTGCTTCCCTGTGTGCCGAAAAAAACCTTACCGGTTGTCTCAACATCAGTCACCCATTCGAGCACCGCGATCTTGTCGCGAGCAATGACCTCCGGCCCCTCAATGATAATCGGCGCCAACGAATCGCTCGCCGCCGAAGTCGTAAACTGCCAATCGAAACTCCACTGGTTGGTGCCGCGCGGGTCGGTGCTGAACGAGTCACTCTTGGCGGTAAATGCGGTGATCCGATAGCGGTAGGTCGTATTGGCTTTGAGTTTTTTTAGGTTGATCAGGTGGCTGCGCAGTGTTTTGCTCGTCGACACCGAATCTTTGTATAGCTTGCTCGTGGTAGTGCTATTAGCGACATTGGCGCGAAAATTGTCGATACGGGCGTAATCCACCCGCAACTTCACGCTCTGGTTGAATTCGGCGCACACCACCGCGCTAGTGGGGGCGACCACCTCGAACGGCGGGAAGATCATCTGCACCGGCAATTGGCCGCTGCGCGTGAACAGCGTCAGCGTTTCCGCGTCCTCCAGGTCCGCACCGACAGCCAGCCCCTCCAGCCCGACGGGTGCCGAAGCGACCGTCACCTCGTATTCGGTGCCCGGCTGCAAACCGGTAATTTCAATATCGTGCACGAAATCACCCTCCCAGTCGAGCGTGTCTGCTGCGACGACCTGTCGGTCCGTTGCGTTGCGCACGATATAGCGGGCGTCGGTCGGTCGATTGGTCTCCCAGAATATGAAGGCCTCCTGCAAATCAGTTTCGTAGTCGAGGTCGAGTATGACCGCCGGGCGCAGATCGGCGGCGCGGCGGGTGCGAAAGGACTCTTCGTACGCTTCGGTCGAAAAGCCATCGACGCTAACCGAGCGCACCTGTATCTCATAGTCGGTGTCGGCCTGCAAGCCGGTAAGTGTAGCAACATGTTCGAAGAGCGCGTCGAAATCCGACTCATCGACAGGGCTCGGCGTGGCCGTCTGCCAAACGCTCGCGCCCTCGGGTCTGTAGTAAACCGTGTCTGCATTACTGGGTTCAGCCGTCTCCCATTCGACGACCGTCCGATTGAAACCCGGCTCAATAAAGACATAAAAGATCTCATTCTCGAAGATGCCGCTGTCCTCTTGGAAGAGGATATAATCGTCTTCGTCTACAATGCCGTCGTCGTTGAGATCTGCACCCTCCACCCCATCGATCCACTGGGAGAGGAAGAAATCCTCTTCATCAAAAAACCCATCGCCGTCGACATCGTCGGTATTCTCATCAAAGAGCCACTCCAACAACGCAAAATCTTCTTCATCGAATTCACCATTGCCGTCCCAGTCGATCAAATCGTCGCTGCCTAGCCATTCATCAAAACCACCCGTGTTTGGATCAAAAAATGGGTCATCGACGATCTCGTCTTCAAATTCGATAAAATCCAAGAAATCTTCGTCGTCAAGAAATTCCTCGTCCAATAACTCATCATCGGTCAGCTCGTCATCTGCCAGCTCACCGTCCAACAGTTCGTCATCCAGCAATTCATCTTCTAATAGCTCATCTTCTGTCAGCTCATCTTCGTCCAACTGCTCGTCATCCAACAACTCATCTTCTAATAGCTCATCTTCGTCCAACTGCTCGTCATCCAACAACTCATCATCCAGCAACTCATCTTCTAATAGCTCATCTTCTGTCAGCTCATCGTCCAACTGCTCGTCATCCAACAACTCATCTTCTAATAGCTCATCTTCTGTCAGCTCACCGCCCAACTGCTCGTCATCCAACAACTCATCTTCTAATAGCTCATCTTCTAATAGCTCATCTTCTAATAGCTCATCTTCGTCCAACTGCTCGTCATCCAACAACTCATCTTCTAATAGCTCATCTTCTGTCAGCTCACCGCCCAACAACTCGTCATCCAACAACTCATCATCCAACAACTCATCATCCAACAACTCATCTTCTAATAGCTCATCTTCTGTCAGCTCATCGTCCAACTGCTCGTCATCCAGCAACTCATCATCCAGCAACTCATCTTCTAATAGCTCATCTTCTGTCAGCTCATCATCCAGCAACTCATCTTCCAGCAACTCATCTTCCAGCAACTCATCATCCAACAACTCATCTTCCAGCAACTCATCTTCCAGCAACTCATCATCCAACAACTCATCTTCCAGCAACTCATCTTCCAGCAACTCATCTTCTAATAGCTCATCATCTGTCAGCTCATCATCCAGCAACTCATCTTCCAGCAACTCATCATCCAACAACTCATCTTCCAGCAACTCATCTTCCAGCAACTCATCTTCCAGCAACTCATCTTCTAATAGCTCATCTTCTGTCAGCTCATCATCCAGCAACTCATCTTCCAGCAACTCATCATCCAACAACTCATCTTCTAGCAACTCATCTTCCAGCAACTCATCTTCCAGCAACTCATCTTCTAATAGCTCATCTTCTAATAGCTCATCATCCAGCAACTCATCTTCCAGCAACTCACCGCCCAACAACTCATCTTCCAACAACTCATCTTCTAATAGCTCATCTTCTGTCAGTTCACCGCCCAACAACTCATCTTCCAACAACTCATCTTCTAATAGCTCATCTTCCAACAACTCATCTTCCAACAACTCATCTTCCAACAACTCATCTTCTAATAGCTCATCTTCCAACAACTCATCTTCCAGCAACTCATCTTCTGCTGGCTCATCAAGCGTTGATTCAAACTCGTCCAGCAGATCTCCCGACTGAGCATTCGCCGGCAGAGACATACCCAGACCTATAACGCTCAAAAAAATGAGCAACAAGCGCAGAATCGACATCACTACCTCCCAACGTTTCCAGTTTTATCAGATGATTAAAAAATAGAATAGCCCATGCAGATGATCCATATGGTCCGGGGACGAATTGCCCGTATAGCCCATCACCAACAATCGCTCCCTGTGCGCCGGACTCAATTGCTGCATACCCAAAGACCCTCATTCCAGTAGCGCCCGACGCTCGAGTTTTATTTGCTCAAGCAAAGCGTCCGCCGCCTAGGTCTTACTGCCAAAGGTTGGAAATACTTCCGAATGCGTAATAAGCATCGCACACTCACCAACAACAGCTCGCCGCGCGTAATCGACAAAGGGCGTCATATCGCCCGGCTCAAGCACACCGCCGACCGCCAACCGTCGCCCGGTAGGCACGCCATCGAACACCAATACGCCGTCCGGCTCATCTACCCCAGAGGCCAATACAGCGCCCAACGCTCCATAAACCGCGCTGAATCTGCTCAACCACACACCACCCGTTGCCCAGTCGCTGCCGAATCGTCGTTTAAACGATCTGCCCAAACACCAGATTGCACAAAGGATGTGTTCGTAGACCGCGCTACCGGTGCCCATACTGACGACGGCCAGCACGAACTTCTGTACAAGCGTTTCGACCGCATCTTTCGCGGTATAGCCACACCATAAAAATGAACCAGCAGATCGAAATCATCAGCCATCCCGTCGGGGATATAGATCGCCACTCGCCGTTCAAAAAGCCCTTATTCCAAGCATAGGGTTTGGCCTTGCAAACGCCCGGCCCTGTACCCGTTAATCGGCACGGGTATGCTCGACCATCGGCGAAGGATTCTGAGGGACCGGTGACATGATACTTATTTAGTGTGTATGGAAATTAGGAGCAGGCGTCGAAACAAATCAGCCGTCTTCGCGGGGCTCAAATTTCAATGCCGCCGAATTCATGCAATAGCGCAGACCGGTCGGCTGGGGGCCATCGGGGAAAACATGGCCGAGATGCGCATCGCATTGGCGGCAGAGCGCTTCAGTCCGCTGCATACCGTGACTGCTGTCGCGTTCCTCAACGACTTTGTCCGGATCTTTAGGCTGCCAAAAACTGGGCCAACCCGAGCGCGAGTCGTATTTGCATTCCGAGTCAAACAACTCGTTGCCGCAACATACGCAACGATAAACACCATCAACTTTATTGTTGCAGAGTTCACCCGTGAACGCCGGCTCCGTGCCCTTTTCACGGGTCACATGATATTGCTCATCCGTTAGCGCCTGACGCCACTCCCCCTCGCTTTTAACTATTTTGTCCGCCATCGTTTTTAGACCTCGTCTTTTATCTAATGGGTTTAACTCGCACGCTGCACGCTCTCTTCTGTCAATTCACCGTAGCGCCCCCCGAAGAAAATCAACGGCGCACCGTCTCCCGTTTCCCCGTTAAGGCATTCACCAATAAACATATCGTGGTCGCCTGCCGACGTAATTTCCACCAATCTACAATCCAAGTAGGCCAACGCATCGACCAAAATCGGCGCACCGCTTTCAGCCGTCTTTATCGAAAGATCCGAGAAATCCTTTGGGCCGCGTTGCGCAAAACGATTGGAAAGCTCTTCCTGGTCTAGCCTAAGAACGTTAATGGCGAAACACTGGCCTTCCTGCAATAATCCATGCATCGAAGCACTTTTGTCGACCGAAACCACTACGAGCGGGGGATCTAGGGACAGCGACATCACCGCATTGGCCGTCATGCCCGAAAATTGTTCACCGACACAGGTCGTTACCACCGCTACTCCCGTGGCAAAACGGCCCATAACCTGCCGCTGTAATTGTGGGTCAAATGCCATACTGCGCTTCCTTTCGCGAAATAAGATGAATACACGTACAAAATCTAATAAAAGCCATGCCCTTTGGCTAAAAACAACGGCCATTGCACCGACGAAAAACGACTTGCCATCGCCATTTCTCGAGCATCGCATATAACGATTTCCGTTGGTAATACGTAACGTGTTTATTTAGCGGCCGCCACCGGACTCCAGCGCCTTACAACAAACGGCCCAAGGCCCCCATCAAACCAATACCCCCCCGTAGATCACCGCCGCGTCATCCGCCGAAACTTCTACCGGGTTAGGATCGAGCAAACGCCGCACACCCATTGCAATCTCGACCATGCGCGGAATATCTTCCGCGCGCAAATCCGCATCGGCCAACGACCCATACGGCGTGTGCTCGCGACGCAGCCCGTCGATCCACCCTGCCATAAGCTCGACCCCCTGCTCGCGACTCTTACCACCCAGGTCCAACCCGGCGGCACCGGCCGCGAAATAATATTTATCGGCCACCGCCGGCGCGTTGTGCCGCATCACACCAGGCAAGACCATCGCCACCGCCGTGCCGTGCGGTACGGGTTTGCCGCGCTCAAAGGAGATTTTCTCGATACCATAACCGAGCGCATGGCCCGCTCCAGTATTGATCGGACTCAACAGCAAGCCCGACAGAAGCGCGCAGCGCGCCATCTCATAGCGCGCCGCCTGGTCACCACCCGCCACTGCCCGCGCATAAGCCGGACAACCCGCCGCAAGAGCCACCCGCGCCACCGCATCGCCGATCTCGTTACTCTTTTGCGAAGCCATGCATTCGAGTGCGTGACCGAGTGCGTCTAAACCCGTGATCGCCGTCAATACCGGCGGCAAGTCGCTGTGCAATAGCGGGTCTACCAACGCCGCCTTCGGTTGCAGATAATCGGCATAGAGCGCTTGCTTGCCCGTATCGTCGGCGACCACCGTCACCCGACTCGCCTCGCTGCCAGTACCCGCCGTCGTCGGAATACTGACCAGCGGCGCCAACGGTGGTTTGTCGAATTTATCGAAGCCGAAATAGTCGGCCACCGAACCACCACATGCGGCCACGCACAGCGCCGACTTCGCCGTATCCATCGTGCTGCCGCCACCCAACGCCACCGCCACATCAAACTCGGCTTCCGCCAACGCCCGAACGCAGTCGTCGACACTGGCGACCGATGGGTTCGGCGCGATCTCGCTATAGCTGCCCACCACTTCGAGACCCGCCAAAGCGCGACCCACCCGTTCGACCAGCGCGGGGATGCCCGGGTCGTGGATCAAGAAAACGCGACCGGCACCGAGGCGTTCGCACTCCCCGGCCAATCCGTCCAGCGCCCCCTCCCCCAGTATCACCCGACGTTGGTCGAATTTGAACATCGCCACGAGTTGTGCGCGTCGAGCCTCGTCATTAAAAAAATCGCTGTCCGCCAATAACTCTTCATTGATTTGTATAGCGCCCATAACACCCTCCTTTGCGTTTTTCGTCCGTCTTGTTTCCCTTTCGGGTTTTGTGCAATATATATACTGTGATACCGTCATACAAAAAATGGAGCGTATAATGAGCCAAGATAATGTGCAAACCTATGCCGATAAGGGTTTCCTCACGCAGGTCGACCTCTTCAGCGAAAGCGAAATCGGCCACTTCCGCGCGTGCTTTGACGAATTGGAAACACGCGAGGGGCGCGAAAAGTGCCAAATCGGCCTACAAGCCCGTCATCTCGACGAGGAGTTTATCTGGCAAATGTCCACCGATTCACGCGTCATCGACGTGCTACAAGAGCTGATGGGCGAGGATATCATGCTGCTCTCGACCCACTTCTTCTGCAAATACCCCGACCCCGAGGCAAAAAAATTCGTCGCCTGGCACCAGGACGTCACCTACTGGGGCCTCGACCCGGCGGAAGCCCATACCGCTTGGGTAGCCATCGACGACAGCGATACGGAAAACGGCTGTATGCGAGTCATACCCGGTTCGCACAAAAATGGCATCGTCACCCACGGCGAATCGGAGGAGGGTGAAAACTTGCTCAGCGTCAACCAGGAGATCCCCGACGAACTCGTCGACACCAGCCAGGCCTTCGATCTCGAGCTCAAAGCCGGGCAGCTCTCGATCCACGACGGTCAGCTCTACCACGCCAGCAACCCCAACACCTCCGACCGCCGCCGCTGTGGACTGACGCTGCGCTATATCGCCCCGCACGTCAAACAAATCGAGCTCAATTCGCTGGGCACCCGCTATCCTACGATTCTGATCCGCGGCGAAGACCGCCACAAAAACTTCCCCGAGCAACCGATGCCTTTCGCCATGCCTGCTTGACATCGGCGCGGACAGGCCGATTTTATTAAAGCTTAACCGACCTTCTAAACCGAGCATTTAAGGAGTATACAATGGCCCAGTACGATCGCATGGCCGTCCTCAACGCCATCTTTGATTCCGGCATCGTCCCGGTCTTTTATAACAAGGACCCGGAGACCACTATCCACATCGTCGAAGCCTGCGCCAAGGGCGGCGCCCGTTGCGCCGAGTTCACCAATCGCGGCGATCTCGCCTACCACGTCTTCACCGAGACCGTGCAGCACGTTATCGCCAACAAGATCGACATCATCATGGGTGTTGGCTCGATCTGCGACGCGCCTACCGCCGCCCTCTACATCGCCAATGGCGCCAACTTCGTCGTCGGCCCGCTACTTAACGAAGAAGTCGCCCGACTCTGTAATCGCCGCAAAATCGCCTATTCACCGGGTTGCGGCTCAGTCACCGAAATCGGCCAAGCCGAGGAGTTGGGCGTCGAGTTAGTCAAGGTCTTTCCCGGCAGCGAAGTCGGCGGTCCAGCCTTCGTCAAATCGGTGCTCGGCCCCTGCCCTTGGACCCGTATTATGCCCACCGGCGGCGTCGACGCGACCCGCGAAAGCCTCGAAGGCTGGTTCAAGGCCGGTGTCTCCGCCGTCGGCGCCGGCTCCAAGCTGATCACCAAAGAATTGGTCGACGCCAAAGACTGGGACGGCTTAGCCGAAAACGTGCGCCAGAGCGTCGACTGGATCAAGGAGATCCGCGCCGAGATGGCCGGATAAACACAACACAGTTTTTCTATCAAAAATAGGCCCCGGGATTAAACCTCTCGGGGCCTTCGTCTGTCTATATAGCAAAGCCGTTGATACCATCACTTTATTCTTTATAAAAAGTGCATCCATCTGCGAGGCCGAAGCCCCACCTAGGTCCGGGGCTTCGGCCTTATTCGACGCGAAAAAAATCACTGACAATGCGGTTGAACTCCTCCGACTTTTCCATATTCACCATATGCGCCGCCCCGTCAATACGCACGCAGCGACCATCGACGACCTGCCCGGCGATCTCCTTCGACTGCGCGACCTTCTCCTCCAGATCCAACGAGCCGACGACCACCAAGGTCGGCACGCGAATCTCCGCCAGTCTTCCAGCCGCCGGCGGCTCCAACTCCCGTTCTTCTATGTCATCGGGAATCTCCATCTCGAAAATCTCTTGCTGCATCACCCCGACTAATGCTCGCACGCCCGCGTCGACCTCCCCAGCTTCGCGCTCCGGCCCGTCGACCCACAAACGCAGGTTCAACTCCGTCGCGGCCTCCAGATCACCCTCATCAAAGGCCTTCTCCTCCGCTGCCCAGAAGGCCTTAATCCGTTGCGAAGGCTCTGTCCCACTTACACTCGGCGCCCCCAACACCAATGCCGAAACCCGATCCGGGTAGGCCAGCGCGAAATCCAGCGCAATCAGCCCGCCGAATGACCACCCGAGCAAACGAGCGCGCTCGATCTGCAACACGTCGAGCAAACCGGCCACATCTTCATAATTGCAAAATTCGCCAGAGGACATCTGCGACATACCGAATCCGCGCAGGTCAAAACGAATGGTCCGGAAGCCCTGCGCGAATTCACCGAATTGCGCATCCCACATCCGACTGTCGGCAACCCCAGCATGCAAAAGCAATAACGGCTCGCCTTCGCCGTCTTCTTCATAATAAAGCCGCGCGCCATTGACCGACGCGTATCCTGTCTTACTCAATATGATCTCCTCAGCATGATTAAGTGATATCCTCCTGATTCATCCAGATATGCAGTACCTGTGGCGCCTGCTGCAAATAGATGCGATCATGCCAAAATTCGGTTCGGGCAGATCGCGACACTCTACGTTGCTACCAGGCGGCACCACTTCTTGCACGGCGAATTTCCGCAAGTGTATACAGTCGACAATCGACCGCACCAGCGTCGAATCAAGTATCTGCTGCTCGACCAAAACAATAACGACCTTTTCGCAGAAATCTTCGTGTGTATAAGATGTGCCAAGCGGGGTCTGCACCACTGCCTCAGCCAAATGCTCAGCCCCGTCAAACCCTCTCACCTGCCCCAGCGCAAAACGGCCTCAACATTGAAATGGGCCGGGGCCTGCAATACAGGGTACGCCATCGGTCTGCGTTGACATCGCGATGAACTACCGCGAATTTTCACCAATCTTTGTTATTGGTCGGGGCGAGACGATCCGGTTCGAACTACGCTATAGAACGGCACAGTCGCTCCACCGCACGAGCATGCGTGTCGGACACGACGGCACGGCACCTAGAGATGAGGATGTCTACAGAAACTTCGCAAGCAGCGCGGTCTTCATGGCGCTGTTTATCATGGTCTCCAGCCACAGGATCACGCGTTAATACCATGTCCGGAACCAGAACATCCGGGCCTGCCGCTTTGATCCGCAACCTCATCGTCGGATTGACCGTCAGCGTTGTCGCGCTCAGCTTCGGCGCAGCCTTCGGCATCCTCTCAGGGAGGGGGGCTTTCGCCGGCATGATATCGGCTGGTATCATATCGATACTGACTTCGCTGTTGGGCCGCACCCGCGTCCAGTGCTCAGGCCCTACCGCGCCGATCAGCGTGGTCGCCGCCACCGTCATCGCCCTGGCCCATGACGACGATCCCGCAAGCAGTCTTCGCCGGTATCCTCTTCAAGGTCGGTTACGATGTCTTCGATCAGGAAACGCTATTGGGCTATCTCGGCCGCTTCTCCACGCGCGGCCCAACCGACCCCGACGCGATATTCGTCGCCCACAAAGAAATGCCGTTGACCTGCTTCGACCAATCATCCAAGAAAGACTCTTCTGCGGCGGTCAGCCCCTTGGATTCGGCGCCCTCTTAGCCATCTTGCCCCCAACGGGTTTGCACCTGGTCTTCTATCAGTTGACGCCAGGCGCCTTCATCCATATCGCCTCTCTCCAACAAGGTCATCCCCCCGTCCTTACAGGCTTGCTGCAGCCCCCCGGACAGGCCGCCCCTCTGCGAACAGACCATATACAGCGCCACATCATCGATTTTCTGCACCGAAAGCGACCGCCCCAATACTGGGATATTCCCTTTGCACCGCGTCCACAGCACCGCCAGCATCATTCGCTCACGAATACTCCATTTTTTTAAGTAGCGCGCCATTTCGCCAGTGCTATCGGCTAACAGATACCCCAGATTGAACCAGGTATTTTCCCGATTAAATGCCTGAATCGCCGCCACCACCGCTTCAAGGCTGGCGATCTCTATCGGGTCTGCCCCAGCCAAATCGTCTTCCGTTCGCGCCCCAAAGGCCAAAAGCACAAGTGGATCTCCAGCGGTGGGGTTAAAGGCCTGGTGCCCCTTGAGTATCTGCCGTAAAGCGTTGCTCTCCGGCACGGCGCGACGCTGTTGTAGCACAGCTTCGATCTTTTGCTTAAGCTGGGCAGGGGAAAAAGGCTTAGTCAGGTAACTGTCTATACCGACCGCGACAGCGGTCGCTATATCCTCTTTGCCGGAACGGCTTGAAATCATAACCACTGGAGCCTCCCGATAGCGCTCTTGCTCGCGGATACGCGCAACCAGATCCAGCCCCGTCATCCCCGGCAGCATCCAGTCTATAAGGAAAAAATCAATCTGGGTCCGATGTATTATCTCCAGTGCCGTCTCGCCACTTTCGGCCAGTTCTACAGTATGCCCTGAATTCTGCAGAACTTTGCCCAAGATGGCGGCCACCTTGTCTTCAACGACCAAAATCATCATATAACGGATACCCCACTTGCCGCGCTAATAACCAATAATTCGTGTTCGTATTCCTCGACGGCGACAACCAACTGCTGATAAGCCATTGCGTCAACCTGCCCCTTCCTCGCCGATCCTTCCAAATCGGCGGCGACACTAAATGCCGCGTTCTCTCCCAATAGACCTAGGATGCTCTTATATGCGTGTGCCGCCGCCTCCAATTGCTTGGTGTCCGCAAGTTCGAGGGCCTGTTCGATAGCGGCCATCGACTCCGCCCGCGCCCGACAGATCGCATCCACCAGTTCTGCGAGCAGGACTTCGTCACCTTCCACCCATTCCAACACCGCCGCACGCGTCAGGGCCGGCGGGTGTTCCGGCGCCGTTTCAGCGCCCGTAGAAAAATCCATCCGCCCCATTTGCTCAACCAGGTCCTTTATCACCACGGGCTTTGCCAGACAAGCGTCCATGCCCGCCGCGAGACAACGTTGCTGGTCTTCGGACAGTGTATTACCGGAGATCGCCACAATAGACAGCCGCTTCCCGTCTCCCTTCTCCTGCTCTCGCTCGCGAATCCGGACGGCAACTTCGATACCGCTCATTTCGGACATCTGCACATCGATCAGCACGAGATCAAAGGCCCGATCTTCTTGCAAAATAGCAAGCGCCTCCATACCCGATGAAGCCGCAACGACCTCGTGGCCATAGCGGGTCAAGGCCACGAGGGTCATATACTGGTTGACCGCAACATCGTCGACGATGAGCACCCGCCGGTTACCCGCTTGCGCCTCTTGCACTGGTGCGAGAGACCCCGTAGGCGTGGGGCTGACGGCCTCTTCATCCACAATCATAACGTAGGGCACAACGACGATAAAGGTACTGCCCCGCCCTTCTTCACTCTCGACCCATATCCGCCCGCCTATTTTCGCCACTAGTCGACTGACCATAGCCAGTCCCAACCCCGCACCCCCGTGACGCCGGGTCGCCGATCCGTCGGCTTGGGTAAAAAGATCGAAAATGTGGTCGCGATGATCCGCGGGAATACCGACCCCTGTGTCCTCGACCTCGATGCGCAACGCTATATTCTGCCCATCGACTTTTTCCGTGCCGATGCGAAAAACGACCTTGCCCTCTTCAGTAAACTTTACGCCATTGTCCGCCAGGTTGGACACGATCTGACTCAGTCGTCCGGCATCCCCAACCAGTATACCGTCAACCCGCGGATCGATTTCGCGATAAAACGCGAGCCCTTTTTCTTGGGCCACCCGCCCGGCCGGGTCTAGCCCGGCGGCTAGGCAATCGCGCAATGCAAAGGGCTCGTGTTTCAATTGCAATTCGGCGTTATCTATCTCAGTAAAACCGAGCAAGCTGTTGAGTAATCGCAGCAACCGCTCCGCCGACTGTTGCACCTCTCCAAGGAAAGTCCGTTGGTCCTCGTCCAACTCGGTGTCGAGCGCCAACTCGGTCATACCGAGAATGCCGTTCATCGGCGTGCGAATTTCATGGCCCATATTCGTCAGAAATTCGCTCTTGGCGCGATTGGCTTCTTCGGCCTCGTCTTTGGCTTGGCGTAGGGCGGCGGCCGTCCGCTGATGCTCGTCGATCTCTTGCTGTAATTCTTCCAAGTGCCGCTCGCGGGCTTCAATATCGCGCAGGCGGCGAAACGCTTCCGACAACAGGCCACCCAGACGCTCCATATAGGTGATATCCGCGGGACTGAAGGCATCTGGCTCTTCGCTGTTGATCGCCAACGTGCCGTGCGAGAAGGGCACGTCAATGACCGAGCGAATCACCAAACTGTACTCTTCCTCGAGCTGGTCTCGTTCGTTATGGGGGTCGTCGCGATGCAGGTCCGGGCGATAGACCGGAGCCGGCGCCCTCCAGAACCGAGACAAGACCTCGATGTCATGGCCCTGCGCGGAGGGCAGAGCCTGTCCCGCTGCAGTGAAAGGATGTGTAAAAAAATGATGCCGCCCCTGCTCGTTGTCAATGATATTAAAACTGCAAACTGCAAAAGGAAAACCCAGAATCTGCAACGTCTCGCACCCCACCTGGAACACCGTATCGATATCCTCCGCCGTGTCCATCGCCCAAATCCGTTCGCGAAATTTTTGGTCGGCGGCCTCCTCGGCCTCCAGCTTTTTGCGCTCACTGATATCCTGCAACATGACGAGATAGCCGTCGCGGCGCGTCCGATCGCGATCGAGCGCCAAAAGTGAAACCTCGCAGGTGCGCTGGGATTGAGGTAAAACGACTTCGGTCTGGCCTCGCCCAACTTCGAGCAACTCGGCCAGCCCGGCCAGCATATCAACAGCCGCCGAGCCGACGACATCCTCCGACTTTCCGAGAAAGATCCGTGCCGCCGGGTTGGCATCGACGATGCGCTGCCTCTCGTCCAGAACCAGCACCCCGTAGTCCATATGCTCGACCAACAAATCGCGGGCGACCGGAGCCAGGTCGAGCAGCTTTAAGCGCAATAGCGCCCAGGCGCAGATCAGCCCGGTAGCACTGAAGGCAAAAGGCGTCAGGTCTAGATGCGGAAATGGGTTGAGCCCAAAGATATAGAGTGCATTAGCGACCCAGGGCAGCAGGGTCGCCGCAAACATCGCACCGATCTGACGCCTGTAGGCCGGAGGCGAGTGTAAATATTGCCGCACTAGGAGCAGTGAACCCAAAAGCAACAGCACATAGGAATAAGCCACATGCAACCAAAAGCCCAACCCCGGCACCACCGTCAACACCTGGAAACCGGCGTAGTCGATAATGCTGACGTCGCTCCAATGATACTGGTGCAACCCTTCGGTCCACACCATGACCAACACCAGGACCGGCTCGACAAGCAACGATAGCCTAAGCGTCAAAGGCAGCCGTCTGCCGACATAATCCAATGCGAAAAGCAACATCGCAGCCGGAGCAGTGACGATGCCGATATAGAGTACCCCATTCCAAAACATCTTGGACGCCGGAGAGGCGCTCGCTATTTCCAACGCCGAGGCGAAAGACCATATCGCCACGCCCGACAGCAGCAGGCACAAGGGCCATGCGCCGGGCTGGCCGCGATGCCGCCAAACATAAACCGCCATCCACGCAACAAGCGTCGCCGACACAGCCAGCGGAGTATTGTAAGGAGTGTCTTGCCACATGGGAATTAAGATAACCTTAAGTCTAGGACGGAAAAGGGGCTGCAGCTTTTAAACCGCAGCCCCTAAAAAGCTCAGCGCTTAATAACGATAGTGGTCCGGCTTATAGGGCCCTGAGACCGGGATGCCTAGATAACCGGCTTGGTCCCCGCTCAATTCGTCGATCTCGACCCCTAGTTTACCCAAGTGCAAGCGGGCGACCTTCTCGTCGAGGTCCTTCGGCAGCATATAGACTCCGACCGGGTATTTCTCATGGTCGTTGTAGAGTTCCATTTGTGCCAAGACCTGATTGGTGAACGAGTTAGACATCACGAATGAAGGATGCCCGGTGGCGCAACCAAGGTTGACCAAACGGCCCTCGGCCAGCAGGATAATACTGTGACCATCGGGGAAGGTGAACTTGTCGACCTGGGGTTTGATCTCGATGTGCTCGACCCCGATAAAACCCTGTAACTCGGCGACCTGGATCTCGACATCGAAATGACCAATATTGCAGACGATCGCGCCGTCTTTCATTTTTTCCATATGGTCGATGCGGATGATGTCTTTACAACCCGTGGTGGTGACGAAAATGTCGCCCTCGGCGACCGCGTCGTCCATTTTCTTGATCTCGTAGCCCTCCATCGCCGCCTGCAGCGCACAGATCGGGTCGACTTCGGTGACGATTACCCGCGAGCCAAGACCCTTCATCGCGGCAGCACAGCCCTTGCCCACATCGCCATAACCGGCGACCACGGTCACCTTGCCGGCGATCATGATATCGGTGGCACGCTTGATGCCGTCAGCCAACGACTCGCGGCAACCGTAGAGATTGTCGAATTTCGACTTCGTCACACTGTCGTTGACATTGATCGCCGGGATCTTCAACTCCCCGGCTTCGAGCATCTGGTAGAGGTGATGCACGCCGGTCGTGGTCTCTTCGGAGACACCGCGGATCTCATCTAAAAGTTCCGGATACTTCTCGTGGACCCACTTGGTCAGGTCACCGCCGTCGTCGAGGATCATGTTCGGCCCCTTGCCGTCGGCCCATTTCAGCGTCTGATCGGTGCACCACCAATACTCGTCCTCGGTCTCGCCCTTCCAGGCGAACACCGGCACGCCGGATTCGGCGATGGCGGCAGCAGCATGGTCCTGGGTCGAGAAGATATTGCACGAGCACCAACGTACCTCGGCGCCGAGCGCGTTGAGCGTCTCGATCAATACCGCGGTCTGGATCGTCATATGCAACGAGCCAGCGATACGCGCGTCCTTGAGCGGTTGCGCGGCCGCATATTCCTCACGCAAGGCCATCAAACCGGGCATTTCCTGCTCAGCTAGGATGATTTCCTGCCGCCCCCATCCGGCCAGCGACATATCGGCGATTTTATAGTCCTGAGCTTGCACTTCGGCGGTATTTTCAGCAGTTTGCGTCATTTTTTTAGTCCTTGAAAAGTGATGATTTTTAGGAAATCAGAGCCACCAACGATTTCGGCGCCTGTTACTTCGAATTCGCTCGACTCCATCCAGGCCCGCACTTCGGCGGGCGGAAAACCGAGCCATAAATCGGCCATGCTCTCGCGAAAGGCCTCGTCCTCATGCCGATGCAGATCCACTACCACTAAACGCCCACCCGGTCTAAGCGCGCGATAGGCCTCGCGAATCGTATCCTCCGGATTGGAAAGGTGGTGCAGAACCATACAGGCCACGACCAGGTCGACCTCTTCGTCCGCTACTGGCAAATGCCCCAAGTCGCCCAGACGAAACTCGCAGCGCACCGCTTCTTTGCCGACTGCCTTGCGCGCCATATCAAGCATCGTCGTCGAAGAATCGATGGCGACCACGCGCTCGATCCGCTTGAGCAACTCCGGCAACAACAAACCCGCGCCCGTGCCCATATCCAGCGCTTTTTCAGTATGCTCGGGCAAGAGTTCCAGCGCTATCTTGCGATAGACGCTGCCATTAAGACAGTGATCCTGCAATTCGCCGGGATCCTTAATGCTGTTAAAGAAGGTGCGGGTCTGTTCCCTACGGCGCTCAACGATGGCTTCTATACCCTGCAGATCCTCCGCGTAATTTGCCAGACTCGACTCATGGCGTTGCAACAAGTCCAACACATCCACGACGAGCGGATCAACACCTTGCCCCCCACTGCTCTGATAATAGATCCAGGTACCTTCCCGGCGGCTGGTGACCAAATTCGCCTCAGCGAGGATTCTCAGATGCCGCGATACCCGGCTTTGCCCCATGCTCAAAATGCCGATGATTTCATTGACATTGAGCGGGCCCCACACCAGCAAGCGCACCATGCGCAGCCGCGTCTCATCAGCTAGCGCCTTGAATATTTTGAGCGAATCAGCCATAGGATAGTAAGAATAATAGCACAAACATCTATAAATGTCAATATCAAGATTTATTGATATATTAATCCTATAAAGGACCTGCACGGTTCTTTGAACCTATCCGTGTTGTCCATCTTGCCCTCCCACCTTTCTGCAACTAACTTGACTCCAATTAAAGGAGGATCATGTTATGCGTATCATTGCCATCGGTTGCGAATACAGCGGCGTCACGACCTTGCTCCAAGGACTCAACATCTGGGGCGCCCAACGCGGTGTACACTTCCATATGGACGACCACTTTACCATCCCCGACGCCTACCACCTCTCCGACGAAGAGCAGCAGGCGATGCTCGATATGCTGCCGGCGATCAAAGAGCGCTTCCAGCGCTTTCAGATCGTCTACCACGTCCGCCTGATCAACAATTACCAACATATTCTCTTCGGCGGTTTCCATCTTGAGGAGGAAGTCTACGGCCCGCTCTACTATTATCCCGGCCTCACCGTCAGCGACACCCGCAAATACGAGAGCGAAATGCCCGACGACGCGATCCTTGTGCACCTGCACGCCCGCCCCGAAGTCATCGCACAGCGCTTAGACGAAGCACCCCATCCACACACTATAATCAAACCAGACGATGTCCCGATGTTGCTCGACCGATTTGCCGAGGAATATCGCACATCCTGGATCCGCCACAAAGTCTCGATCGACACCTCCGATCTCACCCCCCAGCAACTACTCGACGCCTTCTTCAAAGAAAGCAACGCCCACTTCAATACGCGCGACGCGCTCCTGCTATTGGACCAGAAATACGCCCGAAACGCTTAGAAAACCGCTTGAAAATTCTCCTGGTAGGGGAGGCTGCTGACGGCCCAACGTCTGGGAGCAACGGCGCAAACCACGGACTCTTCGATGTCGATCTGCAACATTCCGCTGGAACGGCTGCCAGCGCTTTTGCGAAGCGCTCAACGATGTTAAAGGCCGCCACATTTACCGCCTACCCACGGAATCTGAACGGGAATACGCCTGCCGTACCGGCACCTCCACCACCTGGTATTATGGCGATAGCGAAGTCCGCATCCCGATCACGCCTGGTGTGTGCAGAACTAACTTTTTTAACGACGAACATTTGGGCCACTTCGTCGGCTGTAAAATGCCGAACACCTGGGGCCTATATGCTATGTACAGCAATGCCTGGGAATGGGTATTCGACTGGTATTAGAATGCCCTATTGTCGAGCCACAGGACCCGCCATCGACAAAATCTACCGTGTCACCGGCGCCGCCAACGGTGGTGCCGGCCTCTTTATGTAACGGGCGGGCGCCCGTTTTTGCCAGCGCTCCCGACTTCCCCGACGGTGGCGTCGACTATGTGCCTAGTCCGCCAAGCCCCCATCAGTACCGCCGTCGAGGCACACCGCTGGGACGAGGTCAAACGAGACGCGCGCTAAGACGACAATCCCAAAACGTAAAAAGACGCCCGGTGGGTTTGTTCAGCCACCGGGCGTCCTTTTGTGCTATAATCGACATAGCCCAATGTTTTATAGCAAAAGCTTGAACAAGTGCCTGCGCGTTTTTTATACTGGCCCTGCCTGCTTTACCGCTTCGGCCGTGCCTTCTTCAAACTGCACAAAATTTGCCTTGAATAATTCGGCTAATTGATTCGCCTGGGCCTCATACGCCAGCGCATCCGCCCAGACCTGCTTGGGTACCATCGGCTCAGCGGGCACACCAGGGCACGCGGTTAATACATCAAAACCAAAACGCACATCCCGCTGCACCGGCGCATCGTCCAACTGCCCGGCGTGGATCGCGTCGACGATCGCCCGGGTGTACTTGAGCGAAAAACGCTCGCCCACGCCATAAGGGCCGCCCGACCAGCCCGTGTTGACCAACCAAACCCGCGCGTCGTGCTCGCGGATCTTCTCAGCCAGCATCTCGGCGTATTTACTCGGGTGCCAGACCATAAAGGCCGCGCCGAAACAGGCCGAGAATGTGGCCTCCGGCTCTGTCACCCCCATCTCAGTTCCGGCGACTTTCGCGGTATAGCCACTCATAAAATGGTACATCGCCTGGTCCGGCGTCAGCCGGCTAACCGGCGGTAATACGCCGAAGGCGTCACAGGTAAGAAAGACAATATGGCGCGGCTGCCCGCCAATGCACGGAATCGCCGCATTGAGAATGTGTTCGATCGGATAGGCAGCGCGCGTATTTTCGGTCATCGAATCATCGGCGTAATCGACTCGACGGCTTTCTTCGTCGTAGATCACATTTTCCAACACCGTGCCGAAGCGGATCGCGTGGTAAATCTCGGGCTCCTTCTCCTTCGTCAAGTCGATGCACTTCGCATAACAACCGCCCTCGATATTGAAAACCCCCTCTGCACTCCAGACGTGCTCGTCGTCACCGATCAACTTCCGCTGCGGATCGGCCGAAAGCGTGGTCTTACCCGTGCCCGACAATCCAAAGAACAGGGCTACGTCGCCGGCGGTCCCTTCGTTAGCGGAGCAATGCATCGGCAACAGGCCGCGTTTGGGCATCAGGTAGTTCATCACCGTGAATATGCCCTTCTTCATTTCACCGGCGTATTCAGTACCCAGGATTACCATCTCTTTGCGTTCAAAGCTCAAGCAAATACTGGTCTTCGAAGACATTTCAGGCGTGTAGCGATTCGCGGGAAAACGACCGGCGTTGTAAATGGTAAAATCCGGCTCGCCGAAATCCGCCAACTCCGCCTCGGAAGGACGGATCAGCATATTGTGCATAAAGAGCGCGTGGTAAGCGCGAGCGCATATCACGCGAATCTTGAGTCGATATTGCGGATCCCACCCAGCAAAACCATCAACGACATATAGACGCTCGCAGGAATTAAAATAATCGACGGCCCGCTGACGATTGATGATCAGGGAACTTTCCTGCAGCTTGATATTGACAGAGCCCCACCAAATATCGCCGCCGCTCTGCGGGTCTTCGACGATTCGCTTGTCGTTTGGGCTGCGCCCGGTCTTCGAGCCGGAGGACACGACAAGCGCACCCTTAAAGGAAATCGCCGATCCCCGCTCATATTTCAGCGCCTCCTCGTAAAACTTAGCCGGGGCAATATTGCGCAAGATCGTTGCCGTTTCAATCTGTAACTTTTTCAGGTCAAAGTTGACGGTCATTAAAACCTTCTATCTCAGAGGATAATCCCACCTTAATTGCACCATTTCGCACGTCCGTTCCAGACGCCAAACATCCTATAGCCAATTAAGGGTACATAGCCTCCATTCGGCAAGCGTTCACTCGCCGACGATCTATAGTTCCGCATCACCTCCGTCCGGGCGTTGACACGCCAACACTGCGCCGTCAGGCGCGAAAGGAAATTCGTCATCGCTAGACCAGCAACAGACCGCACGAACACGCGTCCAATGCCATTACCGGCGGTTCATCCGTGCGCTGCGCGCAAAGACGCCTTCTTCTGACCCCATTATCACTTCAGTTGCTGACACCAAAGCGCCCACCGCCAATGTGGGCAAAGTCGTCTTGCCCGAGTCATTGGACCCGACGATCCCGGTCCACCCGCGCGGGGAAAATGGCTCTTTTACTTTTTTACTGCGGCAAGACTATCTGAGAAAAGACCTGAGCTCTATCATTCCAACCTCGTTTTAGTAGTCAATAACTCGGCCGACTACGATAGTGGCCCGGCCGAAATAGTCTCAAGTTTTATTTTCTTCCTCAATTTGCCTTTCAAAGCGGGCGATCAATTTGTCCACCGCCTGCAAGCCCCGGCTATCATCCCCGACCTCAAGATAAAAACCGCGTGCCCTATGCAGCGTATCGAGGGCCGCCGTCAATTGACCCTGCCGTCCCATAAGCGAACCGATATTGGTCAACGCGCGCGCCTGCCCCATCACATTGCCGCCACGCTCATGCAGTTTCAACGCCTGATCGTAATGCTGCAAGGCCGCGTCCAACGCGCCCTTCTTGAATTGCACATTACCGAGGTTAACCAACGCACTCGCTTCACCAAGACTGTCACCGGCTTTTTCATGCAATGCACAGGCCTGTTCATACGCTTTGAGCGCCGCTTCCAAATCGTCCTCTTTAAAGCGCAAATTGCCGATATGGGTCAACACGTGCCCTTGTCCCAGCGCATTACCCAACGTCTCGTGGATCTGCAGCGCCTCCGACAAGTGCACAAACGCTTCGGCCAACTCACCGCGGCGAAAACCCACATACCCCAGACAACTCAATGCACCGGCTCGCCCCAATGCGCTGCCCGTCTCCTGATGTGCTTTCAGCGCCCGCTCGCCGCTTGCAAATGCAGCTTCCAGTCGACCGAGATGCGCTTGTGCCTGCCCGATATTGGTCAGCGCGTCACCGAGACCGCGCCCATCAGCGAGCAATTCAAAATGCCGTTGCGCCTCCGCATAAGCGACTAACGCCTCCGTTAGCTTGCCCTGGCGCGCATGCAACACACCGAGATTGAGCTGGAAAGCTGCCTCGAAATCTCGATCCTGTTGTCGTTGCGCCAAGCGGGCTCCCATCGCCAACGCCTCCCTCGCGCCCTTGAAATCGGCGATATTGAGCAGCGCCGCACCCAAATTCAGATTCGCCGCTAGCGACTCCCGGCCCTCGACCGACTTGCCGAAGGCCTCGGCCGCCTGCAAGTAGCGACCTGCGCGAAAATGCACTTCACCAGCGACAAAATGGCGACCGGCCTCACTCTGTACATCGTGTCCCCAAGCGCGTTGCGTCGCCCGTTGCAGAATAATGCCCTCCGGCCCCAAACCCGATACCAGTGCCCCGGCATCCTGCCCCTTGCCATTATATAATAAGCGCACCAACGCGTAGAGCCCCCACGCCAGCGCTGACATGATCAACAGAGGCGTCAGCGCCCCCATGAGAAACCCCAGACCAGCGAAGTGCGCCAATCCACCAATCGACACAACTAACGCGCTAAAGACCAACGCCAGATACAACGCAAAAGTATGGAGTTGTTTTTCCTGCACGTTTTTTCGCCTTTGACTTGTGAAAAACTACTTCTATCTTACTAAAATTCGCGGAAAATGGCGAAGGTTTTCACCGGCAACGTCGCAATTAATCAGACAATAGCTATGAGCATTCGCACGACATTTCACAGCGAAAATAAGCGCAATAATAATAATAAGCACACGGATAAACGTGTACTATTCAGCTCTTACCACCGCCGCGAGTCCATTACTCAGCGGCATTTTTTACCCTTCAGCCCAAATGGATCGTAAGCGCTCTGCCCGGCGGTAGACTTCATCTTCTGCGCACTGTTCACCGACAAGGAACAAATCCACACCTTCCCAATGCCTCGCCCCCGGCATCGACCGCATCGCCATGTTATTGGCCGACGAGCCCAATATTCGCGAGGTCATCGCCCTCCCCGCTGACGCAAAACGCGCAGAACCTGTCGATCGGCGCTCCCGGCACGGTATCGCAACGACAATTGGACGAATTGAATATCCGATTCAAGCTAGAGGTTTAAGGTCGTTCGAGATAATACAAATTTTGCGAAGAGAGATTTGCGGACCTGCACCACAGCAAAAGGACCATAGCATGCAAACAGGGTCCTTTTGCTGTGGTCAAAAACGTTAGGGTGTGTCTAAAATACTCCGTGCTATTTCGCCCACCGCCACAACCTTGCCGCCGTCCCCCCCAAAATCCACGCGCGCTCTTCATCGCTCAACTCGATCGCCTCGGCAAAAAGCTCCACCGTCTGCGCATAACTCATCTTTGGGCTGTACATCTTCTGCGGAAAATTACTGCCGAACATACAGCGATCTGGCCCAAAGGCGTCGATGACTTCCCGCGCCATCCAGTGCACATCACGAAAGGGAAAGGCCTCCTTGCTCGCCGACTCCAGAAAAGTAAGCTTGGCATAGGCATTTTTATACCGCGCTAACTCCACCACGGGCGCTACCGTATTCGTTTCCGGCGACAACGTATCGGCGACATAGCCGCAATGGTCGAGAATAAATTTTGTCTCGGGAAACTCCTTGAGCCGATTTTCCACCGCCCCGTACTCGCTTTGCGATGCGTTGACATCCACCGTCAAACCCAATTGCCCCGCCTTCGCCCACAGCGGCGTGCTGATCGGATCATCTAAATCCCGGTGATAAAATAAATGCCGCTGAATCCGTATCCCGCAGGCCCCGGCCTCCACCAAGTCCTGCAATTCCACCGGCCCCTCCGCGCTCGCCGGGTCGACCAGCACCCCCACCCCCAACCAAGACTCCCGCCCCTGCAACTGGTGCATAGCATAACTATTATCCCAGCCGTAAAACCCAGCCGAAATGGTAAAGGCCCGATCCACCCCCGCCCCATCCATTGCCGCCTTGAGCAAATCCGCCGCCCCGTCGGTCGTCGGTCGATAGGACGCGTTGGGATCCGCCAAGGGATAGCGCTCTGTATCGAGTGTCATGATATGGGTATGCGTGTCGATGATCATAATCCTTGCTCCATTCTATATAAGTGACCTATGAAACTTTCTTAAAACGTCTGCGGGGGTGACCGCACCGCCTGCCAATACCTATCATAAAAGAAGCCGGGGTCGATCAACAGGCAGGAGTTTAAAGCATCCTCTTAAATCTTTCTTATCCAGCATTGGTGATCTTAGACACCTTCTTTACTTTTACCCAAAGCGTTAATCACAGAAGCCGCGGAGGATTGTCGGAGGGCATACCCGCAGCGGCTTGCAGTCCCCCCCACGCCATAGGATGTGGCGTAGGAGAACTGCCCTCGGAAGATCACAGGAAGCGACGTAGGAGGATAGCCTCAGAAGATCACAGAATGTGATCTGAGAATGATGGTATTAAAAAGACGCCATTACCCTCTTCCTTGATATCCCCTCCGACGGCGACGGCCCGGGTTGGATCGAGGGCGACCACGCGTTCGCCTTTATCACTGACGGGAGCATGTGGTGGCGGCGCGGCGAAAGAGTGGCCCATATAGAAAGCCCGGCCCCCAAAGACACGCGGATGGCCATGTAGAAAACACCAACGGGCTATACACTCGAGGCCAGTATCCCGCCCGATGGCCGCACTCACCCGCATTACCTCTGATT
>Ga0233439_10001748_pt1 | contig 26631 bp, 22 predicted proteins | sample SI_123_September_6_FD_182713 | JGI IMG/M metagenome (GOLD analysis project Ga0233439, IMG submission 182713) | Seawater microbial communities from Saanich Inlet, British Columbia, Canada - SI_123_September2016_100_MG | ecosystem: Environmental > Aquatic > Marine > Inlet | place: Canada: British... | reverse complement strand
TTCTTCATTTACTTGATCAAATTCCCAAACCTGTTTGTTTGTCCACATTGGTGAATATTTTGAAATTAATTCTCTAGTGGATTGATTCATAAAATATTTGTGATTTTTCTGTCGTTTAATCTTTGTTGAAGTTGTTAGGTAAACCAATTCTAATATAGTTTGGACAAAAATTAGGCGTAGATGACAGGTAAATTGTACCAAGTTTTAGAAGAATTCAATCCAAAAAAGCATGATGTACAATTAACTGAACAGCAATCAAAGTGCTTCAAGTTATTCAAAAAAGGTGATGTGATCAAACCTAAAACATTCATTGAAACTAATGCAGATTATTTCAAAACTTCTGCTTGCAAAGAACCAAAAAACGCATCAAAGTATGCAGTAAACACTTCATTGAGAATTGCTAAAGGTCTTGGCATTATAGTTGAGGTTAGTGACAAACCAATACAGTTCAAAGACTTTCTAGACCTTGAATCCATTAGTTACTTTAGTGATCAGTTGAGAGGCTCTAAAAACAAATTTCTCAAAGACACACAAATACTATCTTCAACCAAAAAAGACTATCTGTATAGGGTTTGGGAGTTTAGCAACTGGCTGCATGGTAGACTCTTTGAGTTTAAACAAACAAAACATCTTAGCGAAACAACTTTTGAAATAGTTACTGAAAAAATTACCCTTGATGGATTAGAGCACCTGCTTAATTTATACAAAAAGTCTTTCAATAGTGATTCTGATTTTATTCGAGTAATCAAGAGTTTTCTAAACGATGAGAGTAACAGCAAATGTAGTGCTGGGTATATGAAATTAAAATATGCAGCAATCATGTCATATTTTGAGAAAAATGAGTGTGAACTGAAATTCAAGTATAATCCCGCCATCAAACACAATGACTATTCAAATGAAAATGCAGATGCCACTTTATCCTTAGAGGACCTACTAAACATGCTAACAGCAGGTAGTGCATCTATCCTAGAGAAAGCAGTAGTTCTTTGTAAATTTCAAAGAGGTCTAGATAACACAACAATGGTTGATAGATTCAACTTTCAGGCTTGGGGTCAACTAGTAAAATATTTTGGAACTGAAACGTATGAAAATTGGGATTTATCATTATGTCCTGTACCAATTAGACTAACTAGAATAAAGACAAACTATACTCATACAGGTTATCTTGACATTGATGCAATTCAGGCATTGCAAAAATATCTCAATGTACGATATGAAAAAACAGGGTCTGCAATGAAAAATAACGAGCCAATATTTTTAGGTAGAACAAAACAACCAATCAAAGACTTTTGGATTGCAAAACTAATCCCAAGACTGGCAAGAAATGCAGGCATTCAAAAAGATTTGAACAGTTCAGAGTTGGTACAAAGACATGAAAAAACAAGTCACGAACTACGAGATTTACTAAAATCTACTTTGATAGTTGAGGGTGTTGCACCTTATGTTTGTGAACTTGCAATAGGTCACAAGATTGGTGATTCATACGAGAAACAAGACAAACTATACCCTGATAAATCAAGACAAGAGTACATGAAAGCGTCCTCTAAAATCAATATCTTTTCAAACATAGTTTGTAACATGAAAGGTAATGCAGATGTTGTACAATACAAAAATCAAATTGATGATAATCAACAGGTGTTGAGCAGTTTGATTAAAGACAAACAATCTGATACTGATAGGAATATGGAATTAATACAAATGATTTCTAATCTTAGAGCAGAAGTTAATGAATTAAAGAACTCAAAGAAATGATTATTCTGTTAATGTGATTTATTTTTTATCTATTTTTTCTTTAACTGTTTCACAATTACAGGTCGATTCATATTTTTTACCTGTACGTGGATCTGTATCATCATCGTCTGGATTATATTCTGAATTATTTTTTTTCTAAATCAATATTTCTGCTTTTCCAATTCTTTGGCAAAACTATTTTCATTAGGGAATGAGAGTCACTGTTTGACCACCATTCTGGATGTACAAATGCGGTATCTGGTAGTTTTCCATCAATGATTTTTTCAATCCGATCAAATGAAATAACAAATGATTCCTTTTGTGACTCCAAATAATTGGCAAAATTTGCATATTTACTCATCATTCTGCCTCTTCACAAATATCTGAATATTGACACCATTGACAAGTATACATGCCTGGTGTAGGCACAAACTCTTTGTCCTCTATTGCCTTTACATATCCCTCCAAGATTCCTTTGATTTCACTCACTTTATCAGGATCAACTTCATACTCTGCAAATCTTGTTTCTTCAGGTTTTTCAACAAAGAAAAACATGGCCTTGATTGGATACTTTCCAAAATCAGGATTTTCTTTTAGTGCATGTGCATACAGGTTTAGCTGTGGACTGTTTACTGCATCAACTTTGGTTTTACCTTTCCCTGTTTTGTAATCAACTACAACATATTCTCCTTCAGGCGTTTTCTCAACCCTATCAATTACACCGTTAACCTGGAATCCGCCGATGTACGTTGTAAATTTTAACTCCAATGCAACAATTTCATTGGGATTTGTACTGGTCCACTTTTGATATGTCTCAAGTGCGGGAACAAGTGACTGCTTGTCTTGTTTTTCCTTTTGTACTGGACTTGTAAGATATTGTGTAGGGTCCCAGATGTTTTCTAGTTCCTTGACTAATTTTTTAACGTCATCTATTTTTCCATCCTTTTGTCTCTTGGCAGATTCCTCGATAATGCTGTGGAATGTTTTTCCTTTGTATAATGCAGATGCTTCTTGATTTTCAGGTAATGCATTGAGAACATACTGGTACCAAAACTGTTTTGGACATTTCTCATAGGTTGAAAATTTTGAAAATGACAGATTCTTTTGTGTAAAGCCTAATTTTTCAGGTTTGCTGCCGTTTAATTTTGCTTCAATATCTTTACTTGGTGTTTGGCTTATTATTTTATCAAAGGAGTATCCTTCTGTAGTTTTATTTTTTTGAAAGAATCCAATTTTTCCCAAATCTAAAATCTTCTGCACTGCACTTTCATACTGTTCGCTGTGAAGATGTTTTATCACTTGATCCATCTGCTCATTTTTGATAATCTCTACTGCATCAAAGGATGTTGAAATAGTATCACTTGAACTAGAATCATATTTTATAAAATTGATACTTTCATTTTCTGTAGGCTTTAGAAGTTTGAGATATTTTGATGCCGTGTTTGCCTTTGATCTGTTCTCATATTGAGTAGGATACATCAAAAAGAGGTTCTCCTCAGTACGGGTCATGCCTACATACAACACTCTTCTTTCTTCTCTAAGAAATTCCTCTTTTGGTTCAGAGGATGGTAAAACTCCACTTGCAAGTGTTTCTGGAACGTAAAATGGTTTTGCAGTGTATTTTAGGGGGATTTTGTATGTTGCAACATCAATTATGAATACGGTCTTAAATTCAAGACCCTTACTCTTGTGAATTGTCGATACCTGAACGGCTTCTGCCTCTGCAATTCCTCTCTTAGTTTCGATATCAAACTTTTCAAGTTCATCAATAAACTCTAAAAATTCTTTGATTCTTGCTTGTGGATTTATTTTTTCAAAATCATATGCACTATTAATTACATCATCAAGTATTGAGCGTTCTATAAAATTTTCAATAGATTCATCATTTGCAATTTTTTTGTACATGTCAGTTTTGTTTCTAATTATTTGGTAGATGGTAGTCGAAGGTGGATTATTTTTTGAGATCTCAATAAACTCTTGAATTAGTGAAAATATTTCTTTTAGTTCTGTTTGCTGTGTTAGGTCTTTTACTTTTAAATCCGATAACACATCAAATGCATAATCTCCATCAGTTTTACTTCGTGCTCTAATGCGTGCTTCATAATTTATTTTTGAAATATTTTGTTCTGAAATTCCAAATTCCTGACAAATTCTAGTAATACTAGTCATTGCCTTCATAGGATTTGCGATTGTTCTCAGATAAGAAAACAATACTTTGGCATTAGGAGAGTTATGGATATCCGATTTTCCAATATACCTTACAGGGATTCCTTCTGATGCTAATATCTGTGCAACATTTAATCCATCTATTTGTTTTCTTGATAATACTGCAAAATCACTATACTTGGATTTTGGATTTTTTTTCTTTATTTCTTTGATTTTATTTTTAATAAATTCTGCCTGTGCAAATTCAGATGTACATTCAACAACATTTACCTTCTCTGAACTATCTTTTGTAGGCACAATTTCCTTTGTTTCACGGAATTTATCTTGCGATAATAGTTGATTTGATACGGTAATGACATGTTTTGGGTTTCTCCAATTTTTTGCCAGTAATACCTCTGTATGTTTGGGAAATGTTTTTTTGAAATCCTTAAAAATTTCAGTATATGCACCTTGGAAACGATAAATGTTTTGGTCAGCATCGCCTACTGCAGTAACATTTCCTTTACTTCCTAATTTTTTTACAATAGAGAATTGGGCATAATTATTATCCTGAAATTCATCAATTAAGATATGTTTGTATTTTTCTTGAGTTTGTTTTAGTACATTTGGTTTTTTTGGATTACTGAGAAGTTTGTTTGCCTCTACAATCAAATCATCATAATCCATTACATCAATTTCTTTTTTGAATTTTACATATTCTCTGTAAATTTTTACTAAATTATTTAGCGAGCGTATATAATCATATTCTTCAACATCTTTGATTAGTCCTTTATCTTTTAATTTTTCATCAACATAATCTTGTAATTGATCTGGTGTGATTAATTCATCATTAAATACACTGATACCGTCAATCATTTTTGTAATTAATTCAGTAGCATTATTTCCAATTTCAACATGATCATCAAAACCAAACTTGTCAATATTCTGTACTCCCCACACCATAAACATAGGCTTATCAAGAATTCCCCCTTTCATCCCAAGACCCGTAGATTCTGTGTTATCAATTAAGAAATTTCTGCAAAAAGAATGGTATGTGCTAATTTGCATTTCAGAAATATCTATTTTTTCTTTAATTTCCTTATCATCTTCCAGTCTTTCTTTAAGTTCGTTTGCAGCTTTTTCTGAAAATGTTAGACATAGAATTTCTGACGGTTTAAGACCGTTCTTCATCAAAAATTTAATTCTCTCTGTAATTACTCTGGTTTTTCCACTTCCAGGCCCTGCAGTTACCAATAATGGTGAGCCTGTATGCTCAATTGCAATTAATTTTTCTTTATCAAATTTCATTACTATTTTCTCCTAAGATATGATTCTCACTTAATTTTTGACATAAAAGAGTGGCTCTTCGTCTCTCTCATCTGCAAATTCTCGTATGATTCGTGGGTACATTGTTTGCTTCATGTATTATGTTATGATGTACTATTATTATGATACATGGCAATAGTATGCATACTTTAGATACCATATTTTTTATCTAATTAATTTTGATAAATGCTTTCCAATCTCTTCTGCTAATTTCACAGGAACTGCATTACCAATCTGAGTGTATCTTGGAGTTTGTCTCTTCCAATCACCATTACTAAAATCACCTGCTCTTTTTCGTCCACCCGTTGTTCTAGGTCCTGAAAATTGATACCAATCAGGAAACAATTGCAATCTTGCCCATTCCCTAACCGTAAGAGAACGAGGTTGAAGATAGTGTACAAAATCATCAGGTAACGAAGTTACTGTGATGTTTGGACCTCCTTTACCCCACATTTTTGGTATAACCCTTTGAACAAATTTTTTTGTTTTCATTTCTTCAGGAATTTCTCCTTGGTTCTCAATCATATGTTGAAACTTTTCAATAATTTTTTTAGAATGTTTACTGTATTTTTGTTCTGTTAATTCATCTCCCTTTGCAAGTATTTTTCCTTTTCTTGTAGTTCTGAGTTTTATTTGAATAGGTTTTGTGGCCTTTGAGGGATATTTTTTTGTCTCTAAATTTTCTAAATAATTACTATCTAAAATATCTGAAAATAAATCTGAAATATCTGGAAAATCATTTGTGGGATTTGGTATTAATCCATTTCCTGGTAACGTATTATCATTTTCATATTTGAAATCTTTTCTTAACCCTATCATAATTATTCTAGGTCTATTTTGGGGCACTCCGTAATCTTTAGCGCGTAGTAATTCAAAATGTATGTTATAATTTTTTAATTTTTTAAATTCATTTTCAACATCCTTCCAAATCTCCCCCTTTACTCCTTTTGGTGTCCATCTTCCGTGAATTAATCCTGCAACATTTTCAAACAAAAATATCTTTGGGTTTAATGCTTTTATTGACTTTATCATATCTTTATACAAATAATTTGAGGGAATATTTTTTCTATGGATTGAAGTCGTTCTTCTCATACCCAATGCTGAAAATCCTTGGCATGGTGGACCGCCTACAACCATGTCTAATTCACCGTTTTTGAACCCATAATCTTCTTCAAAACTAGATGACAATTTTTCAAATGCATTTTTTTTATTTGTCAAGTTGTTTTGAATGTCTAAACTATTGTATTTTTTTCGTAATAATGGAAATTCATTTTCTCTGTTGATTAAATAAGATTCTAGAGCGTCAGGATCTATTTCATTAACATAAGCTGGCGTGAATCCTGATTTTTCCAAACCCAATGATAATCCTCCACATCCTGCAAACAAATCTACAAAATATCGATGTTTTGTCATACACTTTTGTCTTATACGATGAATTTATTTCAATCATCAAAATATTTTTAAAATTGAGTTTTTTTTGAATTTAATTTGAAAATTAGCCTAAAGCTTAAGTAAGAATTTTTCTGGATTACCTTATGAAGATCACAGAAGTTCGTTCTGAGATGATTGATGAGTTTAAAAAATACATGATGGGGCCTCATTGGGGAAATGATGAGCTCATTGACACTAATCCTAAATTCACATACATGACAGGGATTCTTTACCCTCAAGATTCTAAAGTGGAGCAAGAAGATACATCTGCAGAAGTTTCAGATGGCGATAGTTCTGAAGTTTCTGATAAATCAGTATTAAATTCACTAAACCCATCTTCATTTGGTTTGACCTGTATGTTGGATGGATCTACTGAATCATTTGTCATAAAAATTGAATATGGTACTTATACCAGCCAAAAAAATTCTACACCGCCACCCCCAACGCTTTATCAACGTCACCATTTTGAAGAATCTTTTACAGTTTCCACAAAAAGTAATTTTAAAAAAAACTTGGAAATTTCATTTGGGGAAATTAGAGCAAATTTTAGAAAAACCAATGAAGGAATTTTGTGTAGTGTTTATTTGATTAACACACATCAAACAGCAGACTCTGCAAAATCAAAAGTCATGATTTTCCAGCCTAAAATTGAAATAATTTCAGAACAAAATCAAATTATTCACAGTTCAGTAAATACCACGTCATCACTTCGTGGATTAGATGATGATTTGTTTGATTTGATTTTTGAAGGGAAACGTAATTTTGGATTTGGTCATGGGTGTGCCGTATCTTGGAATGATAAAGAAATTATTGGAAAAAATATAGGAAAAATTTGGACTGATTTTATTCCTGAATATGAACAAAATAAAATCGAGCATGTTGATGCAGACGAGTCTCTATCATCATGTGTAAACATGAAACTTTTAGGAGATGTTAATGATTTTCAGAAATATTCTGAATATTTATCCGCATTACCTACAGCGTATTCAAAATGGATTAAACAGGAATTAGAAGAAAAAATTGATTCAATTGAAATGAAACCTGCTGCTGAAACTCAAATTATACAATGCCATGATGCATTAAAAAGAATTCAAGAGGGAATTAAGATTGTATCGACAGATCCTATTGCAGGCAAAGCATTTCAGTTTATGAATAAAGTAATGGCAATTCAAAGAACATGTTCTGTTAACAGCGTTAAAAATTTAGAAACCAATTCATTTAATCCACCTGACATTGAAAATGCTTCTGGATCATGGAGACTTTTTCAAATTGGTTTTATTCTAATGAACATCAAAAGTTTTCTTTCAGAAAACAATCAGGCAAAAAATATCGATGGGAATAGCATAGATGATGATGAAGTGAGAAAAACAAGAGAAATTGCAGATTTGTTGTGGTTTCCAACAGGCGGAGGTAAAACTGAAGCATATCTGGGAATCATTGCTTTTGCCATAGCATCAAGAAGACTTTCTGCAAAAAAGAATCAGGGTTTTCCAGATTTTCAAGCATATGGTGTGTCTGTATTAATGAGATATACTTTGAGATTGCTAACCATTCAGCAATTTCAAAGAGCCACTTCATTGATGTGTGCATGTGAATATGTCCGAAGACAGTCTCCTGAAGATTGGGGAACAATGCAGTTTTTGATAGGGTTGTGGGTAGGTATGGATGCAACACCTAATGCACTTAGGATGAATTCAGACAATTATTCTTCTGCAGAAGCTGTAATCTTGACTAGTCGTAAAACGAAAAATATTCCAGATAAACATAATCCTATGCAGATATTAGAGTGTCCTTGGTGTGGAATGAATTTGGATGCATATTGTTATGAAGTTAAAGAAGATCCTGATTTTAAATTACCGGAACGCCTAAGGGTTTATTGTCAAAACAAAAAATGTTTTTTCCATAAAAATAACCGTGTAAATGAAGATGAGGAAGTTTGTATTCCTGTATTAACCGTAGATGAAGATATTTACAAATGGTGTCCGCCATTGTTGATTTCAACTGTTGATAAATTTGCACAAATTACTTGGAATGAAAAAATTGCATCATTATTTGGAAGAGTTAACAAGTTTTGTTACAAACATGGATTTTTAGATAATCAAAAAACAGAAGATCATAAAAAATCTCAAGGGACAGAAGAACACGATTACTTTACAATAGAAAAACTACTTCCACCTGATCTAATAGTTCAAGACGAACTTCATTTAATATCCGGCCCCATGGGCACACTAACATCACTTTATGAAACTGCAATTGATTACTTTTGTAGGGACAAAAAAAGAAATATGCAACCAAAAGTTATTGCGTCTACTGCTACAACAAAATCAGCTAGTTCTCAAATTGAAATACTGTTTAACCGAAACACCAAAATTTTTCCTCCGCAAGGATTTGAATTTGGAAAAACTTTCTTTTCTACGGTTAATTTAGAAAAAGATGGAAAAATATTTCTTGGAATTTCTCCAACTGCAAGAAGTCAATTGACTATTCTTGCAATGTCTGCAGCATCATTTATGAGAAAAATTCGCAACCTTCAAGAAAAAGGTATTGAAGATGCCATTCTAGATCCATATTACACTCTAATTTCATATTTTAACAGCAAACGTGAGTTAGGAGGTGCATATGGAACTTTTAAAGACACAGTTCCAGATTATGTTGAACAGATTTATTACAATATTGAACAAAGACGATCTCCTGAACCTCCTGTTTCTTCAAGTGCTTCTGAGGGCGGAAAACCAGCACAAGTTGTTTCTAAAAAATATTTCAAAAGTAAGATAATGGAGGATCAAGAATTAACTAGTAGGAAAAGTTCTGGTGAAATTCCAACCATATTGAAAGAGTTGTCCAATCCTGTTCCTAATGCTTTAGATTATTTGTTATGCACAAACATGTTATCTGTGGGAGTTGATGTTCCCAGATTAGGCCTAATGATTGTAAACGGTCAACCAAAAAATCACTCAGAATATATTCAGGCAACAGGTAGAATTGGAAGAACCCATCCGGGATTAATTCTCACAATTTATAATTCTCTAAAACCTAGAGATTTGTCTCATTTTGAAAATTTCAAATTATATCATTCGGCATTTTTCAAATATGTTGAACCAATTAGTATTACCCCCTTTGCATCCCGTTCTAGAGACAAGGGATTATTTGCAATTTGTGTAGGGATGTTAAGAAATATGGTTCCATTAATTGCAAAAGATCCTGAAAAATTTAATTTAGATTTTGTAGGTATTAAAGATGCAATAAGTGAAATTAGAACTGAATTTTCAAATCGAGTAGATAAAACAGATCATGAACAATTAAAAAATACCCTAAAAGAAATAGACGAGTATTTTGATTGGTGGGCAAATCATGTTGCAGACAGTCGTTCAGGAAAGAAATTAAAATACAGATCAACACCATATACTACTAAAAACGAAAGAGAAAAAACAAATTATCTTTTAACAACTGTGGAAAGTGGAAACAAATCTTTGAAAGGAATTCCCACAACTCCGATGTCTCTGAGAGATGCAGAACAAATGCATGATGTTTATTTTTATGAATCACTGACAGATGAAGATTTTGAGGAGAATGAAGATGAAAACTAAAAATGCAGGTCAAGTTAGAAGTAGTGAAATAATCACAACTTATGGACCTGGTTCTATTTTTAATGGAAAAGAAGGTGTTAGTGTAATGATGATGGGACTTGATGCATGGTCTGAAGCATTTAATGAAGAAGAGGATTTATCAAAATTCAAAGTTATTCATAACAAGTTCCTTGAAGACGTTTGTAAAAAAGATCATTTCAGAATGCCATCCAATTCAGAAGGGTATGGGGGAGGCATTCCATGCATTCCATTTCCTTCATGGGGTTATTGTGAATTTCCCGCATGTAAAAAAATGTCAAAAATTGAAGGCAAGCCTGATCAAGAAACAGGACAATACGTGTGTAAATTCTGTAGGAAAAAATGGAATGCCAAAAATAAACTCTTACCTGCAAGATTGATTTTGTTATGCAAATATGGACATGTTCAAGATTTCCCATGGGAAGAATGGTCACATAGTAAAACAAAATATCAGGATGCGGGTTTTTGTGAAAATCCTGAAATTCAATGGCGTTTTGGAAAAGGAGGTACTACTCTTTCTAGTTATACAGTAAAATGTTCATGTGGAAAATATCGTTCAATGGCAGGTGCAACAGAATTACTTTTAGAAACTTTGCCTAAAAAAAATGATGAATCTTTTGAATTGAAATGTGTTGGAAATTCTCCATGGTTAGGGAAAAAAGTCTTATGTCCACCTAAAAATGCAAAATCCAGAGAAAAGCAAAACATGAAAGGAAATCATGTTCGTGCATCAAATATGTATTTTCCAATGATAGTTTCTGCATTACAAATCCCTCGTTTTCATAATCCCGTTCAAAAAATAATTGATGAACATAAATCTGTATTTGAATATTTGATAAATAAAAAAACATCCTTTGAAGAAATATCTGGAGAAGAATTTTTTTCTAAATTACAAATCCCTCAAAATGAGATTGTAGATGAATTAGAATACAGATTCAATAAAACTGTAGAGGATGAAGATGATATAAAAGATCAAGAATATGAAGATCTTTTTAGAAATTCAGATATTCCCTTAGGTAAAAATGATGATATTTCAATTACAGATGTTTCTATACATCCAGATCTAGAACCATACATTTCAAAAGTGAAACGAGTGGATCGTTTAACCATGATTAAGACTCTACGTTATTTTACACGAGGTAGTGCACCAGATCCATATGATTATGAAAGCACTGTTGACAAACAAACATCTTGCAGAATTTCAAAAAGCTCAAAAATTGATTGGTTACCATGTGTAGAAACAAAAGGCGAGGGAATTTTCATTACTCTAAATCAAGAGAAAATCAAAGAGTGGGAGAAATCATCTGAAACTAGATGTAATAAAATTATAAAGAATTTTGATGAATTTACTTCTACACGAGGTTGGTCTGGAAAAGTATCTTCAAAGTATATTCTACTTCATACATTATCCCATGCATTAATTCGTGAATTGGCATATAATTCAGGATATGGTGAATCATCCATTAGTGAAAGGATTTATTCCAGTGATACTGCAAATGGTATTCTTCTTTATACCTCATCAAATTCAAGTGAAGGTAGTTTAGGAGGAATTGTTAGAAATTCTGTTCCTGATGACTTCCTTATGACTGTGAAAGGGGCAATTAACAAATCTCGACTTTGTTCAAGAGATCCTCTTTGTATGGAATCTACACTTGATGAAGGGCCAATCCATACTAGATTAAATGGCTCTGCTTGCTATGCTTGTTCATTATTACCTGAAACTAGTTGTGAGAATTTTAATCGACTTTTAGATAGATTAATTCTTGGAGATCCTAAATGGGGTTTCTTTGGTGATTTTGAATGAATCAAAAACAACGAGATAAATTAAAAATCATTTATAGGAAATTAGGTAGTACCAAAACTAAACAAATTATTGAAAAAATTCAAAATCATAAAAAACCAATATCTCAAAAAAATATTTTAGAATGGTCAAAACTCAATCCCCACTACTCAAAAGATCTTTTAATATTATTGAATTCTTTTCAACATCCTGAATCTTTTTGTGTCGCATTAGAAATTCAAGATGAAATTGAATCTAAACAGTTGGAACAAAAAGATTCTACAAAATTAATCATCACAAGTCCTTTAACGGGTAGTAGAATTGGTTATACACAAGAAAATTTTAAAAAAATTATTGATACTGCAAAAAATGAAATAATTCTAATTGGATATGTGTTTGTAAACATTAAAGGTCAAATGGATCCTATTGTAAATGCATTATTATCCGCAACATCTAGAGGTGTAAATATAAAAATATTTTTTCAAAAAGGCTCTTCTGTAAAAACTCTAAAATCAATTTGGAAAGGAAAAAAACCTTCAGAAATTCCTGAACTGTATATTTTTAACGATAAGGATAATTCTAAAGATAAAGGAATTTTACATGCAAAAGCATTGATCAAAGATGATACTGTAATTCTTGTAACTTCTGCAAATTTAACAGGAAGTGCAATGGAAAGAAATTTAGAATTTGGCATATTGCATGAAGGAAAAATTGCAACTAATGCAAAAAAATTACTTCAGGATTTAGTCAAAGAAGGTTATATGGTGAAAAAAAATTGAGAATAAGGCCCACTGCATTTTCATTAGAATCTACAAACAAGGAATATTGTATTGTATTTTTTAAAGAATTATTCACTGTAGATGAATTAAAAGAAAAAATCAAACAATTCTCGCCTGAAAATATTGTAAAACGTACAAAAAACACAAGACGAAAATCATTTTATGAAACACTGGAAATTCACCAAATTAATGATAGTCAAAAACTTTCTGATATTTTATATGATTTAGTTGGCCCTCATTTTCTTTATGAAATACAAGGTAGCGGATCTTTAAGTATTCATTCTAAAAATTTTCGTTATGAAATTTTTAAAAAAGGAATTGACTTGAAATGGTTTTCTCTAGATATAATCAATAATGTTGTTAAAAAATTGCCAAATGGAAAAGAGATCAAAACCCTTGAAGACATTGTTTCATTAAGAATTCCAGGTCCGTGGCAATTTCCTATGTTGTCATTAATCCCTTCAAAATTCAATTTACCTTCTGAAGTAGTAGAGGCACCATCACTTTCTAAAAATAAAAAAGCAGATATTGAAACTTTCACTGCAAATAGAGAGTTACGTCCATTACATGATTATCAAATTTTTGCAGGAAAAAAAATCCGCGATTTAATTACATCAAAAAATAACGTAAGAAAAAGACTCTTAGTTTCTATACCTACTGGAGCTGGTAAAACAAGACTAGTTGCAGAATCGCTTATTGATTGGCTCAACGATGGAAAACCTTCTGAAGATCTTGCTATTTCTAATTCAAAGTATATGATTTGGATTGCACAAAGTAGAGAATTATGTGAACAAGCAATTTCTCAATTTGAAGAAATTTATTCACAAAAAGGAAATTCGGCATTAACTGTTTTTAGATTTTTTGGAAAGAGACCAATTACACTTGATACAATTTTATCACAAAGAGTTGAACACGGGTTAATTGTTTGTACTATTGACAAAATTTATCAGCACATAAAAGATACTAAAGGCCTATCTGATTTCAATGAGATGTTTTTAGATGCAGCAGAATATGATGACAAGGTAGCAAAAAGTAAAATCCCTCAAAAATTTTATGATGATTTCACTTTTGGCAGACTAAGAAAAATGACATCTTGTATTGTAGTAGATGAATCTCACAAGGCAATTATGCCTACATACACGTGTGTTCTTCGTGGGTTTGGCTTTAATTTTAGCAAAAAAGAAGAATTGGCCAAAAATGAATTTGGAATAACTTTGGTGGGATTAACTGCAACTGCATTTAGGGGAACAGGTTTAGAACGTTCCCGAGAAGTGCTTGTGGGTAAACCTTCTGAAAAATATGTTAAATTGTTTTTTTCAGATAATGGTATTAAAAAATTCATAGAACTACCATACCCTCTAAATTGTTCTGAATGTAAAAAACACATTTCTGAAAATGAAACAATATTACAATCTACATCAAACCCAAAACTGGTTTGGCATATCGGTGAAGAGAAGCTTTCTGTAGAAACAAATAGAATATACACTAGATTTAGCGAACCCCTTGTTCCAAAAATTTATGCATTTCAAGAAAATAAAAAACCTAAAGCAATCATCACATGTAATGAAAAATGTGTCGCAAAAGATCCAATTAGAATAAGTGGAGAAAAATCATATGATTTACTTGGACACATAAACAAATATTCTTGGAAGATTGAAAGATTATCTAATCTCACTGAAGTTTTTGGAATTGAAAAACAAGAATCATCTCCACATCCTACACCTAAAAATTCCCCTGTAATTGTAGAGGAATTATCTAATTCGGGTAATTATAAAATCCAATTAACTGTAGAAAATTATGACGGATTAACTGACACTGTGACAAAAATAATAAACGTAATTCCTCAACAGAAAACTGAAACTAGTAATGAGATGAAAGAACTTATTCAAAATTTAATTAAAAGAGAAATTCTTTGTGAAGTCTACCACACATACATTAAAAGTGGAAAAATTGATGTTAAAAGGGAAAAAAATAAAGAAATTGATATTGGTGGCCAAATTAGAACAAAGGCTGCAGAAAATAACACTCGAAATCAGAAATTAGTAAATTCGATTCATTACCTACTGACTGCTCCAAAAGAAAAAAGAAAAAAAATACTTGTTTTTGCATGTGACATTTTACATGCTAGATTTCTTACTATTTGGTTAAAAACAACATATGGAATTTCTGCAGAATATATCGATTCTAACCTCCATGAAAGTAGAAATATTTCTAGAATAAGGAAATTCCGAGAACCTGCTGGTAAAGAAGGAAAAGTTTTGATAAATACCAACATGTTGACCACTGGTTTTGATGTTCCTGATGTAGATTGTGTTGTAATGGGTAGACCTGTGATGAGTACTGTGGAGTATACCCAAATGATTGGAAGGGGAATGAGGGGCCCAAGAATGACGGGCACAAAAGAAGTATGGATAGTTGACTTTGATGATCAAATTCAACTTAGTGAGCAAATGAAACATCAACCAATCTCCCTTGGTTGGAAATCCATGGCATATGATGAAAAAAATAATTTGACTTGGAAGCCATTGTCTGATAAAGTAGATGGAAAAAATAATCCTCTAGAACTGGATCTTGAAATATCTACTATTGATACTCAAACATCATTTAAGGTTGACAAATCTTGGTCAGATGAAAAAATATTTGGAGTTTCTTGCCAATCATGTGAGAAAAGATCTGAAGGTGTTTTAGAAATATTCAAGAATTATGATTTAACAGATAATGAAAAAGAAGAATTGTATAGATGTGTTGAAGAAGGTGAGAATCCGAATTTACCTGCATTACAACTATGTAACATTTGTAGAAAAGCAAATAATATTTTTTCTGGAACTAACAACCCTTGGAAAAAGTTAATTGTACAAGAATTTGATAATCCTATCTTATTACATATTATTCGTTATTTAGCAAAACACGGATATGGAATCTCAAAAATTCATACAGATGAAATATTGAATAGTAATTATTTTATCGAAAGAACTTTTATGAATTCACCAAATGTTGGTTTATCTGAACTTAAAAAATTAGAACAAGAAATCGATAACACTGAAAAATTTGATATTAAAAAAATACAACAAATGATTGAAGAAGCAAAAAAAATCATTTCTAAAAATAAATTGGCTAGTTTTTGGACATGTTATACAATATTAGAAAAAAATTTTACAGAAAATCTTTCCTTGATTGATTTGTGTGAATTTTTCTTAAAAAAAATATCTATGGGCGATTTAATAAAAATGGATGATTACACAGATGATTCATTATCAAAATTGAAAAAAGAAACACATCGAATCATTTTTGATGAATTAGGGTATATTCCAGATGAAGACAAATTTCAGAAAGTTATCAGCACAGAACTTTATGATTACATGATTTCAAAATTTACTACCTTTCATCAATTTCAAAAAACAATGAATATTGCAGATATTTTGATAAAGATACAAAAAAGAAGTGAATATCTGAATATTTTAATTGATTATTTTAACAAACATTCTGAAAATCCCTCCGTTGAAATTCTGGAACTATTATTCCAAGATTTTAGAACAAATGTACGCGAATATTTTGGGAAATCAAAGAATTTCTTTAATCTTATGGATAACATCCGAGAATCTGCTCAAAAAGTAACTAGTTTTCTAAACTATGAAGATCTCAAAAATGACTATAGTTATGTAAAAGGATTAACTCCATTTACACCTAGTACTGAGGAAATTATTCGTCATAGTAAAGTTGGAATTGGTCAATACATGAATTATTGTAAAACTATTTCAAATTTCCAGAAAATCTATGAAGAACTTGATGATGATATTAGAAACAAATTTGAAAATATTAAAAAAAGTTTCTATGAAATAAAAAAATCAATTAATGGTATTCCCGATGAAGAAACCATAAAAAAACATACTCCTTATCTGGAAATTATTGCATCTATGGGATTCGATTCTTATGGTGACTTTCTAAGATTTATTGGGGAGGATTCAAAACACGTAAAACCCAATACTCAAAATCCTCCAAAAAAGGAGTCTAAGGATAAAATTATCTCCAATGCAAAAACATTCATCAAATCAAATGGTATGGGAGAGTTTTTTGAACATCTTGTACGTGAACCTGAGTTGAAATATAATATTCTATTTGGCGATATTGAGGAATTTATAAAAATTATATTTGCAGATAATAAACAAATTGCTTTAATGCGATGGAAAGATGTTAAAAAATCTAAAAAATAAATTATTCGAGAGATTTAAATAAATTTTCCATCTCTTTTGCAAACCATTTTTTGAACTTTTCTGGTTCATCTGCGTATTGAGTATACATTTCTAAAAATAATTTTGCATCTTCTCCAACAGGAATTCGTAAATTCGATGAACTATCTTTCACACATTTTAAAATTACTTCTGCAACATCTTTTGGTATATTTTGTGTAACTTCAAAGAGTTTTTTTACCATTCCATCCCACGCCTTTAAAATTTCAGCATATGGTGAATCTTCTTTAATTACTGTTTTAGTATTTTCCATAAATTTTGTTTTTACAACACCTGGTTCTATTATGTTAATTTTGATTCCAAAATCTACCATTTCATCAGATATTGTTTCAGACAGCCCTTCTAAGGCAAATTTTGATGAGATGTATGCTGACCCATATGCAAATGGTATTTTTCCTGCAATAGAGCTTACATTGATAATATTGCCTCTAATACCATCATTATCTGTACCCTGATTTCTCATTATTGGTAATGCTTTTTTCATCAACATTGCAGGTCCTAAAAAATCTGTTTTCCATTGTAAATCAAACTGACTGATATCGACGTCCTCAAATGCTCCCATGATCATGAATCCTGCATTATTTACTAGAATGTCTAATCGGTCTTTTTTTTCAAGAATTTTTTTAAATACTTCGTCTATTTCTTGAGAATTTGTAACATCTAATGTTATTATTTCTAAATCAAGGCCCTCTTTTTGGGCAATATCGGATAACTCAATACCTTTTGAGATGTCCCTCATAGATGCAAAAGTGTAGATTCCGTCTCTTGCAAATTCCAGTGCAGTTGATTTACCAATACCACTAGAACATCCAGTGATTAAGGCAACTTTTTGCATGATGTGGTGTTATTATTTTATAATTAATATATTTTGAAGTGGATTTTTGAATTTACCGTTCTAAATTTATTTTCAAATGATCAATAAGGATTTAACAATCAACTAACTAGCCCCTCAAAACCTAATGATAAAGTCTTATTCAACTGATTCTAATGTATCAATACAATATGACTGATATTCCAAATACGCTAATTTCACAAGATGCAATCGATCTTTTTTCGGATGAAGTAAAATTAACTCCTTCTCAAATAAAAGCTGCAAAAATTTGGAAGGATCTATTAGACAATGATCAACTTGAAGTTGAAACGCAGCATGAAACTGAGTTTACAGTATTGATCTTAAATAAAATTTTAGGTTATGAAGAAATTTGGGCGAAGGGCTCAAATCTTAAAGAGAAGAAAAAATTTATGGATAAATCATATGCTCCTGCAAATGGTAAACCTGGAATTGTTTTTGAATTAAAAGGTACAGAAAAAGATCGGCTTCACACAACAACTAAAACATCAAAGACATGGCCAAATGACTCTGATAAAGACCTAGAAGAGATGATGTATTCCTACAAGCAGGAAATGTTTAACCTAGTTCAGCTAAAGGATTCATTGCTAATGTTTTGTGATGACTTGGTAACTGAAAAGGATTCAGAATTTAAAGAAAATTACTTGCTAATTAAAAAGACATACTTGGAGGAATGACTTTGAAAAACAAAACACTTCAAAAATATGTCTGCGTTGATCCTGGATTCTTTTCCACTCCAAAAAGACTAGATTCCCTCCCAGACGTTCTGGATAATTTAAAAAATTCTGAATCACAGGTAGTATTGCCCTCTTTGCTAAGACCCCTCACCCCTAATCGAGATAATCTTAATGAATCTAATTTTAATGATACTGACATTGTAAAACTTTTGCGCAACTGGAACCCATCATTTGAAAAAAATGATTTGTCTGATCTTTTTCAGATAAGGAAAAAAATGGAGGGATTTTTTCAAAAGTTCAATCCCATCTTTGCAGACGATGTTGTCCGGGATATTCCAGATGATGGATTTCTGAGTCTTAAAAATTCTGTAAAAGTTCTCGGAAAACATGTTGGCAAAACTATCTTTGAGTTTGTACAGATTACCTCCAAAAAGTTAGGGATCATTGCAGGATACGGGAGGAAAATGATTTCGTTTGTAAGAAAAGTAAGGATTACTGCAGTGGAGGGGTATTCAAAGTATAAGCACAGCCTTATTGACTCTGGATTTGCACCAAAACATTTGAAAATAATTGGTGTTTTTCATACAGTCCATGATGTTGTTTCTTTTTCAAACGTTTTTGAGGTGACTGGAATGCCACCAGAACTAGAACCTGTTGCAGAACTTGGTCTGATGTTGGTTGCAGATGGGTAGGAAAAAAAGAGTTACAACTGGAAATTAATTCCTCTAAATTCTAATCCTTCTTTGTTAAGCAAGTCTGAGTTTTCTGATAATTTTGATGCAACAATGATGTATGTTGTAATTCCAGTTCTAGATGTAATGAGATTTAAAAAGAAATAAAGAAAATAACTTGAAATATACGAATTATGAATAAAATACTTGAGTAAATTAAACACTAAAAAATTAAAAACCAATGTTATTCAAAATAAAAGTTGTTTAGATGGAATGAAACAAATTCCTGACTCGTCAATTGACTTGATTGTAACTGATCCGCCATTTGCAATTGATTTTAAGGCAAAAAAAGCAAATTACAACAGAACATCTTCTCGAGTGTTAGAAGGTTATGCAGAAATCCCTAAAGACAAATACTATGATTTTACTTTAGACTGGATTCAAGATTGTTTTAGAATTTTAAAAAATTCCGGAAGTATGTATATTTTTTCAGGATGGAATAACCTAAAAGATATTCTAATAGCTTTAGATAAAATTGGATTTATTACTGTTAATCATATAATTTGGAAATACCAATTCGGTGTTGTTACAAAAAGAAAATTTGTTACATCCCATTACCATTGTCTTTTCGTTTGTAAAAATGATAAAGAAAGAAAATTTTTTCCTTTTTCAAGATTTGCACAAAATGAAAAAAGTGATTCTGGTGGAAGTCTTCATTATCAAGATAAAGAGGATGTTTGGATCATCAAAAGAGAGTATTGGACTGGAGATCAAAAAACACCAACAAAACTTCCTGCAGAAATTATCAGAAAGATTTTAGATTATTCCAGTGAAAAAAATGATCTAGTATTTGATCCATTTTTAGGTTCAGGTCAAGTTGCAGTAGTAAGTAAATCCATGAGTAGGAAATACATTGGATTTGAAATTGTAAAAGAATATTTTGAATTTGCATCAAAACGATTAGATTCCAATTCATATCGAATAAAAGCTAAAAAGGATAAGAAATAATATTTTATAATAACATGACTAGAAAATTTCCACCAGAACTATCTTCAAACATTTGTAATAAACTAAAAAAAAATATTCCAAAATATTGGGATGCAAAGAAATCAATTTTAGAAATGAAAGCAGATAATGCAAAAAACTGGAAACAAATGGAGTGGATTGGGTGGTATTTTGAATATTTGTGTCATAAACACCTTGATGATTTAATGACAATGCCAGACAAACAAAAATATGGTAACGTATCATTTGATGGATTTTTAAAATTTCCTTGGGATTTTAAAACTCATGCAATTCAATCAGGCAATAAAATTCCTGTAAATGATTTGGAAGCAACATCAAAAGCAATTAGTAATTTTGGTTTTATGGGTTTAATCATAGTGTTAGGGGATGTAAAATATGATAATGATAATTCTGATTTTAAAAAATGGCATGATCAATTAAAGGGTCCAAAATCGGATAATGTAAAAAAAAATGAAGCGAGAGGGGCTAGATCAAGAAAACGAAAAACAGAATTAAAAATATTTCAAATATTATTTCTGAGGGTGGATAATGATTTACTTGATAAATGTGATACATTTCAAAAGAATTGGAGAAATGCAAATGGAAATCCAAGACGTACAAAAGTCCTATTGGATTTGAGAAAGATTGAGGATCATATTGAATATGTAATTGATTATTCAAAATAATTTGTTAATTTCTTTTATGATACTTTTTTCAATGGTAAAGATATCAGTCATCAGAAATGTTTGAAAATTTAGTGCATATCATCATACAGCATAGTTTGATGAATAATTCAGTCATTTACACGTCTACCACATCGTGCTGGCAAGGGACAAATGTGGATTCTCCAACCCATCATAGATTACATAGTATGTATAGTATGCATACTATGTACATATTATTATTATCTCTTACATGCGTAGTTCCTCTATGAACGAACAAACAAAAAATGATGCAAAGGAGGTATCAATTGTAAGAAGAATCATCACAATGGATTCAGATGATTCAGTATCAATTGTTCTCAAATCTACTGAGGATAGCATTACTGAATTACTAAAAAGTGCAGTTGATGCATCAGTAATTGAATCCTCTGATATAGAATCTAATAAAAAATATCACGTCACTCGAGGTGTTCAATAATTTGTTTTTCATTTTATTTTTTAACAAAAATTTAATCCAGGAGATGAATTAATTGGTCAATCAAGGATTCCCCCAATTTAGTAGAATGCAAGATAATGCCCATGTTGAAATTTTAAAAAATTACACAATTCCTGATTTTGTTTTAAAGATGATTGCAAAAACATGTAACTCTGAATTTGCTGAAAAAGGTAGATATTATGTAAAATTAGAAAGTATGAATTACAAATCAATAGAATTATTATATGATATATTTATTCAATACAAAAATGATAGTGCTGGGAAATTTACCCAGTATAGATTTTATACATATGTCTCTAGTTTGTATCCAAAATGTGATATTTTAATTAACGAATCAATACAAGGGAAACACAAAAAACACAAAGTAGCAATTGCAGTAAAGAATAGTGGATCACTAATCGCAATTGGTGAAAACAAAACAATTGGAAATTCAATTAACAAAAAGGATATTACAAAATTCTTTGATGTAATCAACGATGTTAAAAATGGTGAATATGGAACAACACTTTCAGATGCTATACACTGTTCATCTGTGGGATTTAGAACTGATGCGTTAATTGAATTAGAATCATTAAAGAAATCAAGATGTATTGATCCTGAAAATACTATTCATTTTAAAACAGTAAATTTTGAGGATAAGATGTACTGTATTGTAAATTTGTAAAATTAACTAGGCATAAAAGTTAAGTAATACTAAATAATAATATACCTAAGATTAAGTATAGTTAAATCCCTAAATATCATGTTAGTGTATTACATGTCATGTCACCACACGAACACGAAATCAGAAAAGTACTCCAAGACAACAAAAAGGAGAATGTCACATATCTAGTCCAGTCATACTATGATCAAAATGACGAACTTGTATCTCAAAACAAGTTTAGTATTTGTGATGGTCAGTTAGATAACATTGAGAATCTAAGCTGTGATGAACTAAAACATGTTTTAATCAGACATGGAATCTGGCCGCAATATACTAGGAGAATAAAGAATTTAGAAAAAGTAGAGCGGGAATTTTGGAAGAACTATGAACAAGAAGTGGATCTTGTAAAAAAGAACAGAACACTTGAAGACATTGCAAATCTACAATCAGTAATTTCTGTTTGCTATAACACGGCAAAGGAATTTTTGATTGGACCGCCCACATGAGAAATATGAAACTGACATACTGTTCTCTTGGGATGCAATTCTTGTGTCCTGAATTGATACATGATGCTATATTATCTCAATTAATCATTATAAAGAAAAAGGATGATTGAAATGGTTTACAATCGACCTCTTAGAAAAAAGATAATGATATCATCAACATCTCCCAGATACCCTGTGTATTGTCCAAAGTGTAGTTCAACTAAGGTCTTAATCTTCTTTGATCCTAGATTTACACCTAGATTGCAAAGCAAATGGGATAAACTAATAGATGAGAAAAAAATTCGACTTGAAAATAAATGGGAGAAAATCAAAGTAGAAAATCAATGGGATACATTGGAAAAAGATTCTGAAAAACCAAACTGGATTTGTAAGGATTGTTATGATGGCGGGGTATTGTTGGAGGTGTCAAAATGACTGATTCAGTAATTCCTATAACTAAATGCAATGAAAATCAGGTACAAATAGATAAAAAAATCTTAGATGTGTTTAAAAAATTTGAGAAAACATTCACTGAGAACAATAATCCACTGTATTTGGATAAATGTGGTAATCAAGTCACATTACAAAAAATTCATGATAAAGCAGGTATGGGTGATAACTCACTTGCATTGATTGCAGTAACACGTGAACAGTACAACATGAATAATTTTTCAAAATATAGAGAATACATAAAAAATACTTTGAATACAGATACAATTTACTATGGATTGTGGCACGATATTGAAAAAAACAAAACAGAATGGGATGTGGTATACACGATAGAGACTGCAAATTATGATAAAATACAAAAACATCTCAATTTACACAATGAAATCAATAATGGACTAGCACAAAAAATGGCATTAATTATAGATAAAAAAGGCAATTGGGAAATACAACATAATGAAAATTTATGATAATTATTTTCAGACAACATCAAATATCTTGAGGTACATCTAATCATTATGTCTCAAAACATTCCATCATCATTTTTAGAAATTGAAATTAAAACAGATGTTATACGGAAATATCTGGGAATGCCAATCGTATTCAAGTATGTTCAAGATTTCAAAGAAGAAAATGACTACGATTATGTTACATCTGGAATACTAACTGGCGTTGAAAATAATGAAATTTATGTTGAAAAAGTATCTGTGTTATCTCATGACTCTTGGGCAATAGCATTAGGGGATGGTGGTCAATGGGAGGAATGGTATGAGGATATCACAAAAGACAATGAACCAAATATGCCACTAGACCACATACAATTCATGTATGTCTCTAAAGATGGTGCAACATTGGAACAAATGCAAGAATTATGTGAGAAATTAGACAAAAATGATACTTGTTTTAAAAAAGAGTGAAAATCTGATGATCAACCTTTAACTGAAGATTCTTTTGATTAATGTTGTTCTAATTTCATGAAAACTGCATCCATATCAAATCCAAACGATGTTTGCTATCCATTTTCAAAAGAATGGTATGATGATCCATACATTTTGTATCATGGAACTAGTCATGTTTATTCAGAATCTATAGAAAAAAACGGTTGGAATGTAAATGAACAACCATATGAAATTGATGACTTTCAAAATATTTGTAAACTTTTTGAAGATATAGGTTGGGATGGAACTCCTAAAAATTCAGGGCATTCAGTTCTAAGATCTTTTACTGTTGGTGGTAATGATGATTATGTGGATGTAAAACCTGCTTCATTTTCACAAAACTATTGGACTGCAAGAAATTATTCTAGAAATATTGGGGGTGAATCAATACATTATCTTTTTCTTGCCATTGAAGATATTTTAAATATCTCTGAAAATAAACAACTTCAAAATGAACATAGAGATTTTATCACTACTGAACTAAATGAGTTATTAGAATTACAAAAAAATTCTAAAAATGCTGAATCACCAAGTTATGGTATTAACCGTTATCAGATTTTTTTAGATAATTTTTCATTAGATTTTTTTGATAATGCAAAAATTACTGCAACTAAAATATTAAAAAAATATGAAATTCTAAAGGAAACACATTTTCCCGTTGTATATGCATTAAAAGTAAATCCTGAATGGTTTGAAAATCATGAATTTGAATTTGATGATCAAGTTGGAAAAAATATTGAAATTCGGGCTCAAATGAACATCCCCACATCGTCAATCATTGCGCGAATGGATTTTCCTAAAGGAATAGAACACATGACTGTTTATGAAAATGGACCTCAACCTGTATTGTGGGATAAAACCCAATGGAATGAAACTTGTGTTGAACGCAAAACCCTTAATTTTAAAATTTAATGATATCTTTTAGAGACAATACACCTATGCGAATTGGTATTGATTATATCTTACTTTTTTTATGTTGAGAAAAATTTGACAGTGACAGTTGTGACATGACAAAAACACTATTGGTATTTTGTCACTGTCATGTCATTTTAGTCATAAAATTTTTTCATTTGTGACAAAATTATGACACGTTTATGACTGCTTTAGGAATGAAAAATGACACTTTTTACGCCTATCAAAAATTATCTTACTTGATCAGATTGTTTTACTGAAAATTACAAATCATGATTAGAGATGATATTGAATTGTTAATCTAGTTCCTTTTCCTTTAGGTGGTTTTTCAATAATCACATCTTTTTTGGTCATGACATCATACATTGCTTGACATGCCATTGGCATACGATGATTACTTGAATCATATCCTACAGATTTGTGTAATTCTAATGCATTGATTTGAATTGTTTTCAAACCTGCCTCTCTAGCTTCATTTTGTCTTTTGATGATTTCATTGTGAAAATCATCTTGTGTTGGAATATTTGTCATATTTTAGAAATTTCAATAATGGTATATGAAGAGTTTTACAGATCTCATCATTGGCATTAGGGTGAACCTTTGTACATGTGAGAATTGGTAATGATCATGTTTTACTATCTTTAATGATAACAAAATTTTTTCAAAATTCAACTTACACTCTTCACGTCACGTCAAAAGACAGTATAGGAAACTGCCGTACGGACGTGATTTAGGCACAAAAATTACTTATTTACGTCACAATTCACGTCAATACCACGTCCAATTTAGTCACGAAATTAGACATGATTTCAATCACAAAATTATTACTATTGGTTTCATTTTAAAACAGACTTCATGTCCTGGTATACTTCTTTAGTGATCTCCCCTTTGACAAAACGTTTTTTGAGAATTGTTAGAGGATCATCATCATTATCTGTAGATGAACTCTTTTTTTCTTTAATTTTATCATATATAATTTTCAACAAATCTTCTGCATCCTTTTTAGGAATAGCATCAATATAACCATCAAAAAGACTGCCCGGAACATTAATGTCAATTGCAGAACTAAATATTCCTTTTTCTAATTTAACATCTACAATCTTTTCATAAGGATATATCTCAATATTTTGACGTAATCCTAAAGCAGAAGGGTTTCTTATGATTATTTTTTTAGTTGTAGCAAATACTGTGTCTGGAGTAATTAACGAACTACCCGGTTTTAATGGGTTTTTTGTTTGGCGTATAACTATGAGGACTTGTTCATCACCATCTATCCTTTCTGCAATTTGCATAATCTCATCAATTTTTTTCTCATCCCAAATATCTGGAAAATTTCTTTCGGGAGTTATGTTACTCATGAATTTTTTACAAGTATTTTGAACTTAAGCGTATTGGAGTTTGGAATCTAAGGAGTTTGTTTTTTAGAAACAACACACATGTGTGAGAATTGGCAATGATCATGTTTTACTGTCTTTAATGATGACAAATATTTTTTCAAAAACAAACTTTACTCGTCATACCATACCCAAAAGGAGTATAGGAAATGGGTGAGTATGGTATGGTTTATGACTAAAAATCATACTGCTATACCCAAAAACATACCCGTTTCATACCCGAATTTAGGCGTGAAATTTATCTAATACTCTACAAAAAAGTTGTCAACTTATTGTTCATTCTTTGTTTATTGATTCTTGATGCCTGATTTTAGAAATTCTATAGTACATTCTGCTAATTCCTTATCCCTATGTTTCTTTATTTCATGTTTACAATTGGGACAAGATCCTACTTCCTCCTCGACAAA
>Ga0233439_10001746_pt1 | contig 26649 bp, 25 predicted proteins | sample SI_123_September_6_FD_182713 | JGI IMG/M metagenome (GOLD analysis project Ga0233439, IMG submission 182713) | Seawater microbial communities from Saanich Inlet, British Columbia, Canada - SI_123_September2016_100_MG | ecosystem: Environmental > Aquatic > Marine > Inlet | place: Canada: British... | reverse complement strand
AGCTGAAATTGTTACAAATTCTGATACTGGAACAGCAGCAAAAGTTTTAGAATCTTTAGAAGAAGCATCAAATAATAGCGACTCAAAATTATCATTAAGTGTAGTTTCAAATTTAACCAAACAAGAAAACTACGAAGAAAAAATGGAAATATTATCGGTAATATCATCTGTAGTTGAGCAGAGTATAACTAAGTTGGTTGAAAAAGCTGTAGAAGATGCATCCTCTGAAGAAGATTTAGAAATGGTAACAAATATTGTCGAAAATAGTAAAGGTACTATTTCTGATAAGATTATCGATAGTGCAAATAACAATGAAGAAAGTAAAAAGAAAATTACAAAAGTTATAGTTAAGGTTATAGAAAAAAATCCTGAAAAAGCTGTTGAGATTATAGAGAAAAATAAAAACACAAATACCGTTTTAGAGACTGTTAAAACTAAAATTGAAAATGGAGAAGCTGTATCTACGGATGACTTTGATGAAGTTTTTAAAACTAATGTTTCACCTAATTAATTATGCTAATTTCAAAAAATAAAAAGCATCAGTATTTATTTTTTTTTATTTTAACAATTTATACAATTTTTAATGGTGGAAATTCCAATATATCAATTCAATTTAATTTTATATTAGTTAGTTTATTATTCTTATTTTGTCTAAAAGATAAAAATTATAAATTACATTTTAATATTTTTTGTAAAAAAAGTAAAATCCAAATTGTATTTTACTTTTTGTTTCTATCATATTTGATATTTCAGATTATTCCTCTTCCAATAGAAGTATTAAAGTTTTTTTCATTTGAAAAATTTAATATAATAAAAAAATTAAATTTTAACACCTCATTAAGTGCGATTAGTTTATCTCCAACAAACTCTTTTTTTCAATTTTTAAATTTTGTAACTTTATTTATATCTGTTTTAATTATTAAAATGATTTTTTATACAGAGAGGCATCAATATAGATTTTATTTATTTCTATCTTTTTTTGGAGCTATTATTTCTTTTTTTGCAGTTGTTTTATATTTAAATGGTAACCCAGATTTATTTTTTTTAAAAAAAAATTTTTATAATGACTCCTCTACTGGTTTTTTTACTAATAGAACAGTTTTTTCTATATTTTTACTTTTTTGTTTTATTGCAAGTTTGCAATATTTAAAAAAAGAAAATTTTAAAAAAAAAAATGATAATTTTTTTATAAAAGTATATACTCGGTTGGCAATTATTTTTATTACTATTGGTATTGTGACTAGTTTTTCCAGAATAGGTAATTTCTTGTTCTTTATTACTTTATTGTTTTATTTAATTGAAACTTTTTACTTAGACAAAACAAAAAATAGATCATTTAAATACATTATTTTATTAATCATTTTATTTGATGTATTTATTGTTGGTTATTATTTTGGAGCATCAGAATTACTAAATAGATTTTTATTTTTAAATGAAGAATTAGTTTTAACAATTAGTAAAGATCAAAATTTTACCAGGTTAGACATAATTAATTTTGGATTTAGAAGTTTTAAAGATTATTATATATTTGGCTATGGCGCAGGTGGTTTTGAGACATTGTTTCAACTAAATTTTTTAGATAGTGGCAATAAATTTGCAAATCATGCGCATGGAGATTTGGTAGAATTTGTTGGTGAATTTGGATTGGTAGGAAGCTTTTTAATTTTAGTTGTTATTTTGATTTTTTTTTTAAAAAAAGAATTCATTAGTTTTGTCAATATTCTATTAACATCATATCTAATCATTATTTTATTTTTTGATTTTTCATTTCATATTCCCCTGATTCAATTACTCTTCATAAATTTTTTTTTATTAAATAAAAAATCTGCTCATTTAAAAAAGTTTTAATTTTTAGAATTAAAAATATTAAAAATAAATTTGAGGTAATAATAAAATTATCCTCCAGTTTCATTAGATGATCCAGATGCAAGTCCGTCTTGAATAATAGGATTATAGGAATTAAATAAATCAGTTTGAGGCAGAAGCAGACTTATAATTCTGTTCCATTTTACAATTTCTGATGGTGGAACAAAAACTATATCTTTCTCTTGAAGCATAAATTTTTTTCCAACAATTAAATTTACTGGGTTTCTAACATCAAGCTTAAATATATCTATTTCCAGAAAAGCATTATGCGTTTCTCTAATAACATATATTCTTTTTGCATTTGCTGTAAGTTGATTTACACCACTAGTTGAAATTAATTCTGTTAATGAATAGTCTAAATTTGGATAATATACACCTGGTTTAAGTACTTCACCAAATACGTGTATGGAATCTGAATTTCTATCAATGAAGATTACATCATTTTTTTTTAGATAAAAATTTTCTTTTTCATCTGAACTTTTAAAAGCATTAGCTAAATTAATTTTATACACCCTGCCATCTCTCCTCAGAAAACCCTTGGTACCAAAAAGTTTGTCAGCTGCACTCGGGTTAAAGTTCGCTTGTATTGCAGCCTCAATTAGTTTTATTGGTTTTTGATCTAAGTTGATAGTAATTTGATTTCTTACGGCTCCAACAATATGTATTTTGCTACTATTAAAAGCTTCTATTTTTAATTGAATGTCAGGATTTTTATAATAATTATCTATCACCTCCATTAAAATATTTTGTGTTTCATTTAGAGTTAAGTCAGCTATTTTAATTTTTCCAATAAATGGCAAATCAATCATTCCATACTCATCAATTAAATATGTGTTATCTAAATCGTCAGTATCTGTTAAGTCTAACGAAATACTGTCAGCTGGACCCAAAATATATTCATATCTATAATCATAAATATCAGAGATTTTATTTACTTTGTAGTCTAGTTCCTCAATTTTATTGTTATTATATTTTTTTATTTCAAAATCGCTTAAAGAATTTAAATCTATTATATTTATTCCAACATCATTTATCGAATATTCATACTTAGTTATATTTTCACTTTGTTTTTGAGATTTTGGATTTTTATTTATTCCAGGAAGAAATACGCAGCCATTAAGAACATACAACAAAGTTATAAATACTATTATTTTTTTATTTAAAATTATCATCTTGTTAAAATTTCATTATAATTCAAAGATATCTTGTTGATAGTCCTTTTAATATATAAAAGTTGTAATTTTACCAGCTATATATGCAATTAAAAATTGTCGAAAAATTTAATTTTTCTATTAAAGTGTACTAAATTCTTATGATAGATAAATTAAATTCATTATTTAATATTTTTGATGTTGGGGATGTAAAATTCTTTCTCCTAGTAGCAAAAAAGAATATAAAAAATCTAATTGTGTTATCTTTAATAATTTCTTCATTGACATTTATAATTTCTTTCAATCAAGAAAAAAAATATCTAAGTACTGCGACTATAGTAATTGCCCCAGATGAACAAAATTTAGTAAATATTGAAGAGGTGTATTCATTAGATTCAATGAATAATAGAATTAATAATCAAATTGCAATTTTAAGGAGTGATGAAGTTTATGAATATATCTTAAATGATAAAAAAAATATTACTCAATTTAAAAATTTCTATTCTCAAAATAAAATAAGTTTTTTTAAAAGAATTTTAAATAAAAAAAAAATAGTTGACAGAAATTTTCTTAAGGAAACACTTAGCAGTAATTTTAATGTAAAAAATATACCTAGAAGTGATGTCCTTGAGCTTTCATTTACATCTAATAATCCAAAAATTTCTAAATTAGCATTGACTACTATAATTGAAAGTTATCAGAGATATGAAATAGATAGTAAAATTAGTATTACAAGTTATGCAAACCAAAAGATCACAGAAAGACTGAAAGAGCTGGTTGCCCAAATGGATATTGCTCAAAAAAAATTATCTAAATATAAAAAAGAAAACAATTTAGTAGATACGGGTAATGTGAAAAAATTAAAAATTAATGAAATTGAATCAATATCTGCAAGAATTATTGAGGCAAAAAGTAAATATCAAAAACAACAAAATGATTTATTATCCATAAAAGTGGCTGATGGTGATGTTGATGCACTAATGTCTGTTGCAGGTCTTAGATCAGCTGAACAAATATCAAATGTTAAAAATAGTTTAGACGCTAATGAAAGTAATATTCAATCTTTGCTATTAATATATACAGATAAGCATCCAAAAATAGTTCAAGCCAAGGAATTAAATTCAAGTTTAGAAAATCAATTAAAAAATATATTAGATGAAAATATTCAACAGAAGGCTTTTGAATTAAGTAATCTTACTAATTTTATTAAGCTTTCAGAAGAAGAGATGCAGAAAGCTACTGACGAGCTAAGAATAGTTGAAGAAAAAGAATCTGGTATGATGCAACTTGCTAGAGAAGTTGAAAGCAATAGAAATTTATACGAATCTTTTTTACAGAGAGTAAAAGAAACTAATGAAGCTCAAAATCTTCAAGTTTCAAAATTAAAAATAATAGAAACACCAAATGCACCTTCTAAACCTTATGCACCCAAACCTTTTAAAGATTCTATCATGGTATTTGTTGTCTCGGTATTGGGTTTTTATGCATTATTATATTATAGAGAGATGAATACTTCAGTAATTAAAAGTCCAGAAGCAATCGAATCTTCTAATATTCCTCAAATTGGAATTTTACCAAGAGTGGAAATACTTAAAAGAGGCTATCACATATTGCAAATGTTTATTGAGGATTCTTCCTCTAATTTTGCAGAAGCTATTAGATCTTCAAGAGCAACTATAGAGTCTAAGTTTCAAAAAAATAAAAGTTATCTTGTTACCTCAAGTAACCCATCTGAGGGCAAAACAACTTTTGCTTTTAATCTGGCATTATCATTAGAAAAATCAAGCAAGGTGTTATTTATAGAGGCTGATATTAGAAGGCCTTCTGTTTTAAATGGTTTTTATCAATTTGATAAAGAAATTTTAGGATTAGGAGAAATTATCTCAGGAACAGCTCAATTAAAGCAGGTAGTATTTAAAGTGCCAGGTACCAATTTAGATATTATTACCTCTGGAGAAAAAAGGTTTGATATGTCCGATATAGTTAATAAAGAACAAGTAAAGAAATTTTTTGATGTTTTAAAAATGGAATATGATTATGTCATAATTGACTCTCCGCCCGTTCAACCTGTATCAGATACGTTAATTCTTGCACAAGCTTCAGATTATAATTTATTTGTGATTAGATCAGAAGAAACCAGAACTTCAACATTTATGTCTTCAATTAAAAAAATTCAAAATGTAAATGCTAAAATTGATGGAATTATAATGAATGATCTAGATACATCAAAAGACAGCTATTACAGCTATTATTACAGCTATAGTCCTCAATATTATACAAAAAATTAATAATGTTTAGACTTGAAAAAGTTTTTCAAAACGATGACTCAGCTTATATTATTTTTATAAATTTTTCAAAAACTATAATAATTTTTTTATCATTTTATATATTTTCTATTCTAGAAAAAAACTCAATTTACGATTTGTTAAATATCGAAATTTACATTCAATCAAAATTTTTTTATTTTTCATTTTTTATGTGCTTATGTTTCTTCTTTATAAATTTATTTAATAAAAAAAACTCTGTTTACACTAGAAATTTTATTTCTTTCTTAAAAGAAGATATATTTACTTTGTTGATATCTAATTTTATTATTTTTTCATTATTCTATATTTTCAAAAAAAACTTTCAAATAGATAAAATTTATTTATTTTCACTAATTTTTGTTTTGTTAAATATATCTTTGTCAAAAATATTTTTTAATTTACTTTATGATTATTTAGTTAGAGAAAATATAATTCAAAAAAATATTATGTTAGTTGGAAATTATGATGAAATTAAAGAATTATTAAAAAATAAATTTAATGATATTTATGTTTTTAAATGCTGTATAATTTTAGATATTAATTCTCAAAATGAAAATTTAGTCAAAAGTGAAATTAAATTTCCAATATTTAAAAATGAAGAAGATATTAGATCTATATTAGAATATCATGCTCTTGGACAAATTTGGTTACTTGATAAAGGAAAAACTCAAATTGAAGAGTCTTTATTAAAAATTTTAAAATTTTCTGTTGATATCTTAATTATAAATTTAGATACAAAGTATAATTTAAAAGGAAAAAAATTAATAGCTGATAAATTTAATTACGAATTTTATGAAATATCAAGATTTCACGGTATTCCATTATTTTTTAAAATATTACTAGATAAAATTTTTTCAATAATATTTTTACTTTTAGCTTCACCAATTTTGATTATTTCAATTATTCTTATAATTATTGAAGATGGTTTTCCAATTATGTTTACCCAAAATAGAACTGGTTGGGACGGTAGAAGATTTAAAATTTTTAAACTAAGAACTCTTAGAAAAGAAAGTTTTGACAAAACAGTTCAAGTGCAAGATGGTGATAAAAGAGTTTTAAAATTTGGAAAAATTATTAGAAGATATAGTGTTGATGAACTTCCTCAGTTTATAAATGTTTTGTTAGGCGACATGTCAATTGTTGGCCCTAGACCTCATATGGTTGAACACGATATTAAATATGCAGCTTTGTTTAATAGTTTTTTAAAAAGGCATAAATGTAGCCCAGGATTAACTGGGTGGGCACAAGTTAATGGACTAAGAGGAGCTACACCTAGGCCTGAGGTTATGAAAAGAAGAATGGAATTTGATTTATGGTACCTCAATAATTGGAATATATGGCTTGATATATATATAATTTTTAAAACTTTTTATGCACTTATTAAATATAAAGGAGATTAATTCTTTAATATTTACAGATTCTAATAAATCAGATAAATAAAACTATAGGTTGTATGATATCAGAAAATTCAATTAAATTAAAAATAAAAATTGAGCAATTTAGTTCTAAATTTTTATCTAAAGATCAAACTTTTGTTTTTGAACAAAATAAATTTGACATTATTTTAGACAGTATATTTAATGTTTTGAAAATATTTTTATTACCAATAAGTAAATTTTTTTTAGGATCAATGATGGTTATTATAAATAAACTTTTAGATTTTATAACACAGCAAAATGAAATTAAGAAAAAAGTTTTAAAACAAGAAGAAATTTTATCTCAAAATATGAAACTAAATTCAGTTTTATCCGAACAAATATCAAAGCTTAATAGTAAAATAGATAATATGTCGACACAAAATGATTTTAATATCAATCTAGAAAATAATGAAATTCGATCAAATAAACCAGACGGTAAAGAAATTAAGAACATTTCAAATTCTGAAATTGATTTTTACCAAAAAGAAAATTTAAGAATAAGTAATGAACTTTATGAAACTCAAAAAAAATTTGAAATTGTAAAAATTGAAATTGAAAAATTTCAAAACCAAAGAAGTAATTTAATAGAAAAAATTAACTCAGTGAACGATGTAATACAAGATAGCAATATTGTTACTAACGTATTTGATAATAAAAAAATTGAAGATAAAATATATGTTCAAGACCCAGAAAAGAATTTAAAAAAAAACAATCTAGACCTTAATAGTGAAATAGAAAAAATTTTTTCAAAACAATAATAAAATTTTAACAACAACAAATTCTTTGATTCAATTTTTATGAAAAGTAAAGTGGCTATTATTATTTTATCTTATAATTCAGATTATATTATAAAAAAAACAATTTTGGCTGCTAAAAAAATATCAAATAATATTATTATAGTTGACTCTTTTTCCAGAGATAAAACTCTAAAAATTGTAAAATCTTTAAATTGTAAAATTATTAAAAGAAAGTTTATCAACTATGCAAAGCAAAGAAATTTTATTATAAAAAAATACAATAATCATTGTAATTGGCAATTACATATAGATGCTGATGAAATATTAACTGAAGAATTAATACAAAATATTAAATCTGTAATTAATTCTAATAAAAAAAATTCTGTTTATTTAATAAAAAGAAAAGTAATATTTATGAAAAAATTACTTAATTTTGGTGGGACGTCTAATTGGCATTTGAGATTATTTCCCTCAGGAACAACTAGCGTTGAAAATCTAAAATATGATCAACATTTTATATCAAATAAATCAAAGAAATATTTATCAGGTCATATATTGGATCATGTAGCAAAAGATATAAGTAGTTGGATAGCTTCGCATAATAAGTGGAGCTCATCGGATGCACAAATAATCAAAACTGTCAGTAAAAAAACTGTAAATCCAAATTTTTTTGGGAATAGCATCGAAAAAAGAAGATTTTATAAAAAAATTTATAATAATTTTCCATTTTCTTTGTTAAAACCAATACTACTTTTTCTATATAAATATATTTTTTTATTTGGATTTTTGGATGGTAGAATTGGTTTTTATTATTGTTTTTTAAATTCTTTATGGTTTAAAACACTAGTTGAAATTAAAAAGATTGAGTCAAAGTAATTAAATTTTTTATTTAATTGTTAATTATCTTTAATCTTATTAAGTTGATGATCTTATGAATAATAAGAATATTCCTAATAAAGACTGGTGGAACAACAATCCCATGACATATGAAGACTGGGACCTATCAAAAGATATTCGTGCCTCATTAAATGCAGATAAATTTAAAAAGATAAATTTTGATTATATTTTTCATAATCCTTATTTAAAAAAATTTTTTAATAATTTAGAAAATTTTAATGAAAAAGAAACTGCTCTAGATATAGGCTGTGGTTGGGGGACATCAAGTGTAATATTGTCTAAAATATTTAAAAAAGTTATTTCAATAGATATATCTGAAAAATCAATAGAGGCCGCATCTGAAAATATTAAATTGAATGGTAAAATAGAAAATATCTTTTTAAAAAGACTTGATGCAGAAATGTTAAATTATAAAAATTATTTTAATTTAGTTTATTCATGGGGCGTAATTCATCACTCCCATGATACTGAAACAATTTTAAAAAATATTTTTAAATCATTAAAAAAAAATGGAACTTGTCTTATAATGATTTATAATAAAAATTCTATAAGATACTATCTTAAAGGTCTTTATTATCTTTTTTTCAAATTGAAAATTTTTAAAGGCTATAATTTAGATACAGTTCAAAAGTTATTTACCGATGGTTACTATCAAAGACACTTTACTCAAGATGAACTTAATAGAATATTATTACAAATTGGATTTAATAATATAAATTTTGAGATTGGTCATATGCAAAAATCCTATTTACCTTTTTTCCCAAAAAACTCATTTATAGATAATTTTTTAAAAAAAAACTTTGGATGGTTTTTGATAGCAGAATTTAAAAAATAAATTATGAAAAAAATTACGAGAAGAAATTTTTTACTAATATTAAAAAATGTTTTTTTAATTTTTGCATCGATGTTGTTTTCTTATATTTATATTCCATATTATTTAGCAATAATTTTTCTAAAGAAGCATAAGAAAAACTCCTTAGAAATGATTAATAACGAAGATTTTATATTAATTTCAAGTAATAAAGATTCTTAAAATTATGAATTTTTTTTTTATATATGGAATTTTATGTGTGGAATAAGTGGAATATATAATTTTTCTAATAGAAATCTAGATGCTAAAAAAATAATTAATAAAATTGTTAAATTACAAACAAGTAGAGGTCCTGATGGAAATAGAATATGGGAGTCAAGTTGTAAAAAAGTTATATTTGGACATAACCGTTTATCAATAATTGATCTTTCCAAAAAAGCCGATCAACCATTTATTTCTAATGATAAAAATTTGATTATCACTTTCAATGGTGAAATTTATAATTATTTAGAGTTAAAGGAACAGTTGCAGAAAAAAAAAGTTAAATTTAAAAGTAATTCAGATACAGAGGTTATTTTAGAGTCATATAAAATTTGGGGTTTAGATTTTTTAAAAAAATTAAGAGGCATGTATTCTTTTGTGATTTGGGATAATAAAAATAATAAACTAATCATTGTAAGAGATCCGTTTGGTATAAAACCATTATATTACACAATTTTTAATGGTGCTGTTTATTTTGCTTCTCAAATAAAAAGTTTACTTTCTATTGAAAATCTTAAATTTGAGTATTCTGAAGCTGGTATTGTAAGTTATTATTTATGGGGAAACGTCCAGGAACCTTTTACTATATACAAAAATATTAAGTCCATAAATAGAGGTAGCTGTTTAATTATTGAAAATAATGGAAACCAAAGAGTTTTTGATCATGCAAATATTAAAGAGTCAATTTTAAATATCAACGAAGTTAGATTTAAAAATGAAAATTCAAAATTAGATTATTTAAAAGACATAATTACCGAAACAGTAAATTATCATCAAGTATCTGACGTTCCTAGAACGTTAATGTTGTCAGCTGGTATCGATTCAAATCTTATACTTGCATCAATTTCTAATTTGAATAAGAAAAATTGTTCGGCATTAACACTTGATTTTAATTACAAGGGTGATGATGACGAAACATTATTGGCTAAAGAATCTGCAAATTTGAATGAAATTAAACATCAAATTATAAATTTATCTGATGATGAGTTTTTTATGCTAATTAATAATTTTTTTAAAAGCATGGATTCTCCAACTAATGATGGTTTTAATAATTATATTATTTCATATTTAGCGAAAAAAAATAATACAAAAATAATTATCTCAGGAATAGGTGGTGATGAACTTTTTGCTGGATATCCAAGTTTTAATATTATACCAAAAATAAATACGTATATGAAATTTATACCTGAATCTAAAATATTAAATTCACTTATAAACAATAAGCTTTACTTCTTCCTAAAAAAAAAAAAAATGAAAACAAAATATTCTGGCATTTTAGATTATGGAAGAAATATAAATTCAACTTTTTTACTCGTAAGGTCTCTTTTTTTACCGAATGAAATTAACGAATTAATTGATCAAAATACTTTTAAAAAGGGATATGCAGAACTTGATATACTTAATACATTAAATAAGGATATAAGTAATATTAAGGATACAAGACTTTCTATTATGTATTTAGAAATTAAGTATTATCTTTGCTCAAAGTTACTACGTGATGCTGATTGGACTTCAATGGCAAATTCTATTGAATTAAGAACTCCCTTAGTAGATTGGTCGTTTTTTAATAAATTAATTCCATTAATAAAAAATGATAATTCTATAAATAAAAAACTAGCTAGTAAATCTATGAAAGATAAAATACCAAAAGATATTATTAATAGGAAAAAAACAGGTTTTGTAATTCCACATGATTTATATTTAAAAAAAATGTCATATAAAAAAGAATATGCAAATCCAATAAGAGATTGGTCAATTTTAAGTTATGAAAAGTATTTACAAAACAAAAAAAATTAAACTTTTAAGAATTATACCGTCTTTAGACCCAAGTTTTGGAGGACCTTCTTTTGCAACGATTGAAAGCTCAATTATTTTAAGTCAGAAGGGAGTTAAGGTTGATATAATAACTTGTGACAGTACAAACAAAAGTTTTAAAAAATTAAAAGATATTAGAATTATTAATTTTGGTCCAAATTACCTTGGTAATTATCGTTTAAACTTTAAAATCTATAATTGGTTAAAAAAGAATAGAGATAAGTACGATATATTTATTGTTCATGGGCTATGGACTTATTTATCCTTAATTGCCAGATTACTTATCAAAAATAAATATTTCATCTTTACGCATGGTCAATTAGACCCTTTTTTTAGTAAAAATTTTTTAAAAGTAATTAAAAAGAAGCTTTACTGGTTTTTTTTTGAAAAGTCTAACTTATTACAATCAAAAAAAGTTTTAGTTACATCAAAAAAAGAAATTAAATTTTTAAAAAATACTTTTGTAAACACTGATGGGATTAAATTTAAAAAAATCCAATATGGTATAGTAAAAGAAAACTTTAATAAAAAAAAGATTTTATCAAAGTTCTATAAAAAATTTAAATATTTAAAAAATAAAAATTTTTATCTTTTTCTAGGTAGATATCATGAAAAAAAAGGTTGTGATATTTTAATTGAAAGTATTAATAATCTTAAAAATGAATTCAATGATGTTATCTTAATGTGTGGGCCACTTGAAAATTCTAATTATTTAAAAAACTTATATAACTTAATTAAAAAATATAACCTTGAAAAAAAAGTTATATTAAGTGATGCTATTTATGGTGATCTAAAATTGGGAGCTATCGTTGAATCAAAAGCAATGTTATTAGCTTCACATGGAGAAAACTTTGGTGTTGCCTTGGTTGAATCACTTAGTTTAGGTAAGCCTGTAATAACCACAAATAAAGTAGGAATTTCTGATGATATTATTAAGTATAAGGCAGGGATTATTTCTAATGATGATGTTGCAAGTTTTACCAGGAATTTTAAAAAATTTATAAACTATAGTAAAAATAAAAATAAAAATATGTCCATAAATGCTATAAAATGTTTTAACTCAAACTTTGATCTTAAATCAAATCACAATAGTTTGTTTAATTTACTAAATAATGAACTTAATTAATAAAATAAATAAAATATTTAATTGTTTTTTAAATCCAAGATTTATAATTGCTTATAGTAAGTTAATTTGTCCTCTTTTTGAATTAAAGGATATTCTTAAAAACACAAATCATCTAGAAACCATAATTGATGTTGGTTCAAATAAAGGACAATTTTCATTATTATCTAGAATCTATTACCCGTTTTGTAAAATTTACTCATTTGAACCTCAAAGTGAATACCTTAGAATTCAAAAAACTATTCTCAAAAAAAAAATAACCTTTTATAATTGTTGCTTAGGTGACAGAAATTATTCACATAATTTTAACATTACTGAAAAGAAAGATAGCTCATCTTTATTGATACCAAAAATATTTAATGAAGGAATTTACAAAATAAAAAGTAAAATCAAAGTTAAAGTTAAAACCTTAGATACTGTTTTAGTTAATCAAAAGTTAAATAATTCGCTAATGAAAATTGACGTGCAGGGTTTTGAGTATGAAGTTTTATTGGGAGCTTTCAAATCTTTAAAAAAAATTAAATATCTAATTATTGAAATAAGTTCTCACGATATTTATAATAACCAAACTAATAAAAAAAAATTGTTATCGTTTTTAATTAATAAAAATTTTAAGTTGATTAAAATTTATAATAAATCAAAATTATCAAAAAATATTTTTCAATGTGATTATTTTTTTAAGAATACTAATTTATAATGATAAATAGAGACAAAAAATTTGATAAAATAAATTTACGATTTATATTTTTTGGTTTTATTCTTAGTCAAAAAATGACATTAATTGGTCAAATTTATCTTTTGGAAATTTTTTCAATTTTATATCTAATATTAAATATTAGAACAATCAAATTTAATCCACTTTTAAAAAAACTATCATTAGTTCTTTTTTTTCATCTCATAGTAGTTATTTATTCAGATTTTATAAATCAATCCCCATTGAATCTTTTTTTAAAAGGTTTTTTATCATTACCAATTTTTTTCATTACAATCCTATTTTTGTTAACATACTTTAATCAAAAATATTTCTTATTTTTAAATTTTTTAATTGGATTTATTATTGGTGATAATTTTATTAATAATTTTATCAATAATTATAATCCATTTTTTTTTGGTAATCCTATTAAATGGGGTGGGGGGTTACTTCTTTTGAGTTTAATATTTTTATATGATGAATTTGATAAGAATAAAATTTCATTAGCAAAATCTTTAATTTTTACATTTATATTGATTATCATATCACTCATAAGTGGAGCTAGAACTTTACCACTCACAATATTTTTTGCACAAATTTTATTAATTTTGACCTTTAAGACAAATCTTTTAGAAATATTTAATAGTAAAAAAACTTTTTTTCTTTTTTCTCTGATTATTTTTTTATCAACGATTGCATTAGGGTTGCTACCTGGAAAGATTAATTCTGAAAAATATTTTACGGATATAAACGAAAAAAATATAAGTCAAAACCAAGGAACTTTTGGAGTTGTTGTTGCTGCCAGATCCGAATGGATTGCAATATATCATGCATTTAAAGATAAACCTCTTCTTGGCCATGGCTCATATCCAGTTGATAAAAACTATTATTATACAAGTAAAATTGGTGAATTTTTGTATGACAATAATTATATTGATATTATACCAAATTATCACAAAGTATTTGAGACGACGCTTCGAAGCTTCACTACAAGAATGGAAAAGCAAATACCATCCCATTCATTTTATGGATTTCATCTAATTTGTTATGGATTTCTTGGTTCATTATTTATGATTGTTTTACTTTATTTTATTACAAAGACTTATCTCAATCATTGTAGATACTTAAATTTTTATTTTCATTTTCATTTTATTACCTTTGTTTATAATTTTTATTTTTCCCCATGGGGTGCAGCTCATAGAGTTCCTGTAGCACTCTTCTTAGTTATATTGATATTAAAATCCGACTTACTTTCCAAAAATAAAAATCTTAAATCTTAAAATAATTTGAATATTTTTTTATAAACATTTCTTGATTAAATAGTTTAATTGTTTGTGTGTGATTTTTTTTAAATGCTTTATTTAATATTTCAGGTTTTTTTCTTAGTTTATATAGCTCTTTCAACCACTCTTTAGAATTAGTTTGATCTACGAATGAAACACCTAAATTTTTATTTTTAAAGTCAGTAAATATTTTTGATGTTACCAGATAATTACCACAAGCTAAAGCTTCCATGCAGGTTCTTGCCAAACCTTCTGAATAACTTGGAAAAATACAAACATGATTTTTAATCATTGTTTCAATAATATAATCTACTTTTTTATTAATTAAAAAACTTATATTTTTTCTTCTTAATTTTTCAATTTTTTTTTTATATTTAAAATCAAATCCATTAGTTATTATTGTTAAATCAATTTTTTTTTCATTATAGTTTTTCATTATATCTATCAAAACATCTGCACCTTTTCTTTCAACAAAACTACCAAAATAAAAAACTTTTAGTCTTTCATTTTTGACAAATTTTTTAACGAATTTTTTTTTCTTTAAATTTTTTATATAATTTTCAGCGAGTCTAGCTACACCTTTAAAAAATAATTTTTTATTTTTTTTTAAATTTTTTTGAAAGTATAGTTTATTTGTGTATAATGATTGTTCTCCAAGTATTATTAAATTTTTAGATAAATCTAGATCATGTTTAATATGAATAAATAATCCATCTAACCTATCTTTAAATCTAATATTTTTTGTAATTCTTCCTTTTTTTTGTACAGCAGAGAAAAAAATTTTTGGGTGTACGTTTTGATGCTCTACAAAAACTTTGAAATTTTTGTTTCTAATTAGTGAATTTCCTCCATAGCCAGCCCTACATAAATATATATATTTTTGATTTAAGGGTAAATTTTTTAAAAACTTATTTGAACTTATTTGGTATAATTTTGCTGCATTAAAATCTATGTATTTATATATTTTTTTAAGACCATCAAAATGATTGTATAAATTTCTACCTATTTGATAGAATATTTCTGATATAAAAAATGATTGTATTTTTTTGTCTGGAATTGAGATTTTTCTATTTATTATTCTTTGAATAGGCCCAAATTTATCAATATGTAAAATTTTAAATAAGGTTATTAATTTTTTAAAAGGATAAACACCTGTCAACAAAACTACATCATAGCCTTTTTTGTGCAATCCTTCAGCAACAAACCTTAATGGAAAATTTGTAAACCCATTTGAAATTATTATTTTTTTCATTGTATTTTGATAATTAATTTTATTTTTTTAATTATATCCAAATAATATATTTAGGCTATAAATGATAGATGACTAGTCCTAAAATTAGTATAGTAACTATATCTTATAACCAAGGATCTTTTTTAAAAGAATGCCTTTCTTCCGTTGCATCACAAAATTTTGTTAATTATGAACATATTGTAGTCGATGATGGAAGTACTGATGATAGTAGAGAAATTATTCTTGATTTTAAAGATAAGGTTATACCATTTTTTAAAGAAAATTCTGGTCCTGCAGATAGTTTAAATGCTGGTTTTAAAATAGCTAGAGGTGAAATTTTTGGCTATATTAATTCTGATGATTATCTTTTGCAAAATACACTTCATGATGTTGATGCATTGTTTAATGCAACAAATGATTTTGACGTAATTTATGGAAACGGTTATATAGTAGATTCTAATTCACATTATACAAAAAAAATGATTTCTAAAATTTTTTCTATGGAGGATTATTTTTATGGTCGATCAAAAATTTGCCAACAAGCAACTTTTTTTAAAAAAAAAGCATACTTTGATGTTGGTGGTTTTAATATAGAAAATAATAGTTCTTGGGATTTTGAGCTGTTTGCTGATATGTATAAAAAAAAATATAATTTTAAAAAAGTTAATAATTTTTTGGGTGCTTTTAGAATTTATAGTGGATCAATGACAGGATCTAAAGATAAAACTAAAAGAGATGCTCAATATATACGGTTACAAAAAAAATATTTTGAAAAAGAAAAAAATAACTTCGATCTTTTATTAACTAAAATGTTTTATTTTATTGATAGAATTTTCAACTTAAAATTATTTATCAATAAAATTACTGACTTTTATAAAGTTAAAAAAAAAATAAAAATTAGCTAGTTTAACTAATAGTATTTATTAATTCCTGTATATCTATAATATAACTCTGTCTTGATCCATTATGAGAAGAATCAATACTAATTTTATTACTATTATGGTTCCATCTTGGATGAAGATCATATTTCAAATTTTTATTTTTAAGATAGTTACTCACTTTAAATTCACCTACAATGTGGGTCTTGTTTTTAATTAAATCATATAATAATAATTTTTGGTAACCAATTTTGTTAGCATAAGTATCGGTTATTAAAAATTTTCCATTTTTTGATATTTGAGGATGACCATCTTCTGTAAGATTATTGTCATCTAATTTTATTAATTTATAGGGATTATTGAGTTTAATTATATGGTAATGAGTAGAAATAATCTTTTGCTGAATACTAGGTTTTAATAATTTTATAATTTTTTTAATAGATGATACGACATATTTTTCTAAATATTTATTAAATCTAATTTTTTCATATTTTGGAGAAAGATTTCTACACCAAACAACAATTGTATCATTGTCAATCCACTCAAAATGAGAAACTTTTTCTCTAGCTAATAATGTATGAGTATTTTTATTTAAATCTGTGCAAATAAAATATGAAATTAGAATACCTGATTCATTGAGAAATCTTAATAACGATACAAATTTATCACCATGTGGACTGAATGTGGGATGTGCAATAAAAAAATATTGATTTGATTTTTTTAAACCACATAAATCAGCAGCTTCTTCTATTGAAAGAACTAATTTCTGGTTATTATAAAAATCAGATAAATAAACTCCATCATTTGCAGGCTGTTTTTCAAACTCAATTTTATCAGTAAATTCGTAACCATAATTTTTCCAAAAATGTCTTATTCTAGAATAATTTATATATAAAAATTTTTTATTCTTTTGAGATAATGAATATATTGGATTTTCAAGTATTTTTTTTTGTTTATTATTAATATTATATATGCAGGATTTATTTTTTTTATTTCTTTTGATATTATAGATAATTTCTTCACAATTTAACCACTGAAGTCTTGATCCTTGTTCCCAGCTCCAAGAATCTGTTTCATCAATCTTTTCTATTATAGATTCTTGGCTATGCCATAAACAAATTTCAGCTTTAATATTATTTGATAAATCAGTATTTTTTAGAGGAAATCTGTGTATTGTTAAAATATTATCATTACTTTTATTAAAGGGACTTATATCATGATATCCAACTGTGTGATCATAATCATTAGTTGTTTGTGTTTCAATTGCTGCATACTTATTTAGATTGTAATTCAATTATAATTCCAATGATTGAGCTATTAAATTAGCAGCATGTTCTGGTGTTTTTGTTTTACCAAATTCAAAAGCATTTTTTTGAAAATTATCTAAAATTTTACTTTCTTTTGTTAATAATCTTAAATGATCAACCAATTCATTTTTATTTTCAATATCAAAAACTAGTCCAATTTTATTATCTATACATTCCGTTCTTAAACCGACCATATTACTTAATATTAAAGCACAACCAAATTGCACTGCTTCAGCAGCAATATTTCCATGTGTATCTCCAAGTTCTGATGGTAAAACAAGGATTTCAGAATAAGTAAAAAAATTAATTAAACTTTTTTGATCTTGAAAGTCTAAAAATTTGATATTTTTTAATTTATTTGATCTATTTTTATCTTCAATTTTAGCTTTAAGTTCACCGTTACCAACCATAATTAAGAACCAATCATTGCTTAAGTTAGCTTCAATAAAAGCATCATATAAATATTCAGGATTTTTTCTTTTAATGAAACGCCCTCCAAAAAAAATAAATTTTTTATTATTTGGTAAATCATATTTATTAGTAAATTTTTCTTTGTTTAATAATAAGTTTTTATTAATACTTAATAATTTAGAATATTCTCCTTGACAATGATCTATAAAAACAAAACTTTTTTTTTTTGCACCAAAATCTAAAAAAAACTTTTCATTTAAATTATGGATTGTCCAATATTCATCAATAAAAAAATTGGCAAATCTATAATAAATAAATCTTATAATTTTCTTAAGTAAATTTTTTTTTCCAAGATTATAGCTAATAGATCTCATTATCGTTTTTTTATTAAATAATTTTGCAATTATCAATCCAAATATATGTGGAAAGCTGTAACCATGAAATATTATAGTATTATAATCGGAACTAATTAGGAGTTTAACTAGTTTTACTGTTATTTTTAACTTAAAGAAAAAACTAAAATCATATGTTTTTTTTTCTTCGTTAAATAAGCTTTCATGAGAGTATCCTTCAAATTGATCTATCCCAAAATCAATTATTTTTTTAAACTCAGGATCAAAATATTTGGAAGAGATTTTTTGCCAATAGATTGCTTTGAAATCAACATTTTTTTTAATGGATAACTCCCGAAAAAGTGGGGTTAAATTATGAATTTGATGAGTTAGTATGTATAATAATTTCATTAAATATTAATTACTATTACATTTTAACAATAATGAATAATAAAAAAAAAATAGCAGTAGTTGGTGCGGGGTTATTTGGATGTACAATAGCTCTATTATTGTCAAAAAAATATGATGTTGATTTATTTGATAGAAAGCCAAATATTTTAAATGAAGCTTCGATGTGTAATCAATTTAGATTCCATGAAGGTTTCCATTACCCGCGATCAGTCAAAACTTTAAATGAAGTTAAAAGTGCAAATAAGAAATTTATTAATTTCTATGGAAATGATGTTTTTGGAAAAACTAACAATTATTATGGTGTTGCTAAAAACTACAGTCAAACAAATTTTAAATCGTATTTAAATTTCTTAAAGAAAAATAAACTTAAATTTAAAATTAAAGAGAATTCAAAATTGATATCAACTAATGTTGAAGGTGTTATAACATCAAATGAATTAAATTTAGATTATTTTAAAATAAAAAAAATAATAGAAAATAAAATAGATAAAAGCTCAATCAAGTTAAAGTTAAGTTCACAACTAGATTCAAGCATAATAAAATATAAAAAATATGATAAAATTATCCTTTGTGCTTATAAAAATAACAACAATATATTAAAAAATCTTGGATATAGAATATATAATAAATTTAGATATGAATTAATTGAAAAAATTATAATTAAATTACCAAAAATATATAAAAAAATTAGCTTTGTAATTCTAGACGGTAATTTTGTTTGTGTTGACCCTTATTTGGGAACACCTTATCATTTACTTAGTCATGTTAAGCACTCTAAATTAAAAATAATAAATAAAAAATTTTGTAAATTTTCTAAACAATATGACAAGTTACTAGTTGATGTAAAATTTAATAATAAAAAGAAATCAAGATTTGATCAATTTATAACTGGTGGTTCAAAATATTTACCATTTTTAAAAAAAGCTCAATACATATACTCATACTTAGTGGTAAGAACTATAAAATCCAATGTAGAAAAAACATCTGAAAGAACTAACCTAATACAAAATGAAGGAGATAAAATTATAACTGTACTTAGCGGTAAATGGAATACTTGTGTTTCAGTGGCAAAACAAATTAATCAAATGATTTGATTTTTATCTAATGTAACTCTAAATAAACTAATTTATTATAATTATATAATCAATGATTAAAAAAAAAGTAGGTGTTATCGGTTACGGAAAATGGGGAAAAATTATTGTAAATGAACTTTGTAAAATTTCAAACATACAATTCATTTTAAGAAGTAAAGATGATTATAAAAATTACACCAATAAAGTAGATTGGATTTTTGTTTTAACACCCAATAATACCCATTATTCAATTACAAAATTTTTTTTAAAAAAAAAAATAAATGTTTTTTGTGAAAAACCACTTTCATTAAAAATAACTGAAGCTAAAAAATTAGTTACTTTGTCAAATAGCAATAATGTAAAATTATATATTAATGACATTGAAAATTTTAAAAATAAGAAGATAAAAGTTAACAAACTAATTAATCATATAATTAGGACAAAAAAAGACGATATCACTTCAAATTCATTACTTTATAGACTTGCTTACCATGATTTTTATTTACTAAGTAAGTATATTTATTTAGATAAAATTAAATTAATTAAGTCAAAAAAAATTAATAAAAAAAAATTAAATTTTGAAATTATTTTAAAAAATAATCAAGTTTTTAATTTCTATTATGACATTAATAGAAATCCTGCAGAACACATTATAAATAAAACAAAATTTCATATTTATAATATAAACCCAATTAAAAAAATGTTAATGTCAATTCTCTATAAGAGCCATACTAGTTTTAAGAAAAATAATCAAGATGCATTAAATTGTATTAAGCTAATTACAAAAGTTAAAAATAATATATAAAACATTCTATGATTATTATTACAGGTTCTACAGGTTTAATTGGCTACTCAGCATCTGATTATTTTTTACTAAAGAATATTAAAGTCAATGATATAGACAATAATATGAAAAAATATTTTTTTGGAAAAATTAGTTCTAATAAATTTAAAGAAAATAAATTAAAAAAAAATAATAATTTGAAATTTTAGTTAAGTGTGTGATAATCTAGGACCATTAATTTTAGGGGGTTAGCTCAATAGTAAAGTACTTGATTGACATACGAAGGGGAGTTGGAGCATAACAAACATTTCCCACCAGATAAATTTAAATAAATTTATTTTTTCTTAAAAATTTAAATATTCTCATTATATCGTTGGTATTATTATTTCCTAAAAACTCTATAGAAACCACTCCAGTATAATTATTTTTTTTTAATTCATGTAGGAAAGTTAGAATTTTTTTGGGATATAGTAATGGATTTTTTAGTAATGGAGCACTAATTTGTGCATGGCCTATAAAATTTATATTTTCTTTTATTATTTTTTTTATATTTTCTTTATTATAAATTATTGTGCCAAGATCTAAATTTATCTTTAAATAATCGCTATTAATTTTTTTAGCAAAATGAATAGCATGTTTTGTATGTGTTAAATAGTTTGAGCCATAAATTTCTGGATTAGCTTCTAAACAAAAAACAATTTTATTTTTTTTTGAAATTTTTTTTATTTTCTTTACATAGTTTTCAAAAATTTTGTTTAAAATTTTCTTTGACCTTCCAAAAGTTTTTTTAGCTTTTGGAGAGCCAAAGACAATGACTTTTGTATTTAGTTTATTTGCAATTTTAATTTTTTTGTCTATTTCTTTATAAAATAAATTTTGCTGTGCATCATTACCAAAAATATACGCTTTGTTTATTCCATATAATAAAGATTGCATGGAGTATAAGTTGATTTTATTTTTTTTCCAAAATTTTTTTGTTTCATCTAATAATTTTATAGTATTCTTTCCTTTTAATAACAAACCTGGAGCATACTCTAAATTTTTAATTCTAAACTTATTTAAAATTTTTATTATTTGTAAATTATGATTTTCTGACCAAGCTATATTTGATATACAAAAATTCATTTAAAATTTTTAAGAAAACTTTTTAAATCAGTTAGGCATTTTTTTTTACTTAAGTAGTATTGGTCATTTTTTGCATGTATTGATTTCATATTAATTATTCTACTATTTTCAAATTGTTTGGTTTTTAAATTAAAAAATTCTTTAGCAATCTCACTAATTTTAACTGGAGAACTTGATAAATTAATAGTTTTAATTTTTTTTTTAATAATATGTTTGATGTTCTTAGTTAAATTTTTTACATGATATATTTGAACATAATCGTTTCCATTTATTTTACTTAAGTTTTTTTTATTTATTAAATCAAAAATAAAGTTTTTAGAAAATCTTTCTCCATATACGATCGGAAGTCTGATAATATTATGATTAATAAATTTTTTTTTAATAAATTTTTCAAGTCTCAATCTATTGTATCCATAACTTGAAAGTTTAGATCCAGATATTAATTTTGCTTCATTACAATTTTGATTTTTATTATAATAGTAGTTGCCATAAACTTCACTAGTTGAAATTAGTATAAATCTATTAGCTTTTATTGTTTTTAAATTTTCAATTAATTTATTTGTATTATCAAAATCTTCTTTTTGGTTTTTGTTTGCTAACCAAATTTTAGAGTAAGTCCCGGCACAAATCACAGTATTATAATTAGTGTTTTTTATTTTATTAATATTTTTTGAATTATATTTGACTAATTTTTTTGAAAAATTTAGTAAATGTGAACCAATAAAACCACTATAGCCTATTAAAGCACTTTCTTTTTTCATTTAATTTTTTGTGCTAAGTTTTTTCCTATAAATGGTGCAGATATATATTTTCCTTCTAATATATTTAGCATTTTGATGCCATTTATATTTAAATTTAAAATTTTAGTTGATCTATCGGCCTTTGAGTCATTCATAGGAATGGGTCTGGTTCCATATCTTGAATTTAGATATTTGATTTTATAGTTATTAAGATATTTATTGAGTTTTATTTCCATCTTTTTAAAATTTGTTTTTTTACTAAATTTAGTAATAGGTTTTTTTGATTTCTCTAATATTGAATTTTCAACATCATAAACAAGATATTTATTTTTTGATCCTACAAGTGGCATGATAGTAGCAAAAGGACCATCCATAATAGTTATACCAGGAATATAATTTTCTGAATACACTTCTGCCACCTCAGTTAATTGATGAGTATAGTTAATTTTTTTGAAATCTTTTTGAAAAAGTTTAATAACCTGATTGCAATTATCGTAAGTGGAATTTATTATCGTACTAGTTTCAATATTAATTTTCTTATTTATTTTATTTAATAAAGTTATTTTTTTATTGTCTCTCTTGATTTTTTTTAAATTAAAATTTAAATGAATTTTAATATTTTTTTTATCTAATACTCTCTTAAGATAAATTTTTATTTTATCATGATCAAAACATCCTTCTTCTACTTTTAATATGGCCTCTATTAAATCTTTTTTTAAGAATTTTGAATTTTTTATTAACTTATATTTCAAATTGTTTACTTTAAAAAAAGAAAGATAATCTTTAAATGATATTTTTGAGTTTTTTTCAATACAATAATATGTATCTATTTGTTTTAAAAATTTATTGTAATTATTTTTAAAATAATCATAAGCTTCCATACATTCTTTTGCTGTTTGTTTTGCTCTAGGGTAATGAAAACCTCTATTCGCACGATTATGTGTTGCCGATGATGATCCAAGACAAATATCTTTTTCTTTTTCAATAATTACTATATTGTTATTTTTATTTTTTGCTAAATATTTAGCTATAAAACAACCATGAATTCCAGCACCTATTATTAAAATGTTTTTGATCATAATTTTTAAATACTTTTTTCATCTTTCGTAATATAATCTGTTTTAATTGCAATAATTAAATTCAACTCGAGTTATTTTTATTCTCAAGGAATAATATAAGTTTTAATGATAAAGTCTAAATTTTTAAAATTAAATTTCTATAAATTCAAAAATAAAAGAATAAACAAAAATATTATCTCTCAGATATATTTGAATATTTTTTTAACCATTTCACAAGTTCTTTTTCCAGTATTTATGATAACATTTTATGGTTTAGATGATTTTGGAGTTTGGATTTTTTTAACAGCAATACCTTCAACTTTAGCCCTTTTAAATTTTAACTTTAGTACTGCTGCAAAGACTGAAATGTCAATTTATTTTAATAAAAATAATATAAAAAAGGTAAATGAGATCTTTAATAATTGTATTTTCTTAACTTTAATTTTTGTCTTAATACTTTTTTTTTTAACTTTTATTATTGTAGACTTAATTAATTTTAATTTAGGGATTTTAAAAAATTTAAATACCAGTGATTTAAAGATAATAATTCTATGTATATTTTTATCTTTTTATTTAGATGTAATTAATGGAATTTTTAGAACTGGAATTACATATAGTGGAAGATTAGATATTGACACATATCTTCAAATAATATTTGATATTTCATCTAAATTATTGATAATTATTTTTGGTGTAATATTTGGTAAACTTTTATTTGCATCATATGCACTTTTATTAGTCAATATTGTAAAAATATTTTTTTATTATTTATATTTCACTATTTTAAATAAATTTTTAATTTTATTTTCATTTAAATTAATATCAATAAGACAATCTATAAGATTAGTTAAGATTTCATTGCCTTATCATCTGGACATAGTTTCGGGTTTAATGAAAAATAGTTTCCAAATTATAATATTGGGTATTTTTTTTAATGCACAAATTGTTGGTTTGGTAAGTACATTTAAAACTTTATTTTATTTTTTACCAATTCGTGTATGGGATGTTATTATTAAAGTAATATTTTATGAATTAACAAAACTTCATAGTAATAAAAAATATGCTTTATTAAAAAAAAATTATTTTGATTTAATTAAGGTAATTTCTATTAGTGGAATGCTTTTTATACTAATTACAATTTTTTTAGGTAAGTATGTTTATAATTTATGGATGAATTTTTCTTATAACTTTGATTATTCCTTACTTTTATTGATTGTTTTTGATGTATGTATTTATCAATTAAGTCATTTTATTTCAATTATAGCAAGAGCTACAAATAAATTTTTAGACATATCGTTATTTACAATTTCTATTAATCTAGTAATTTTATTAGTTGCATATGGATTGTTTATTAATCAACAAAGTTATCTTCTTTTATTCATTTTAAATTTGATCGGTTCAATGATAATATTAATATTTAATTCATTAAAATCTAGAAAACTTTTAAATAATTTGTAGAGCCAATTATTTTTTTTAATGATTGTACTTAATCTTTTTCTATTTTTAATATCTGCTTTAATAAATTTTGCTTTTTTATTAATTAATTTTTTATGACCTGTAATCAAATTATCTAAAATAATAACTTTATTAGTTGTATTTTTTATTAAGAGTTCAGCAACATGGTTGCCAATATAGCCAGCTCCCCCAGTAATTAATATGTTTTTTATTACTAATTTTATTTAATACTAACTATTATATAATTTAAAATTAAAAATACAGATTAATAAATAAGTGTATTAATTATTTAAATGATAAAAATTAAAAAATTTAAATTCTTTAAAATTAAATTTATGGATGGAGATTTTAAAGATATTAAATTTTTACTTGATAAGGGAGGTTTGTTAGTATTGCCAGCAGCTCCAGCATTAGCAAATATATATTCTGATAAAAGCTATCACATGGCACTCAAACATGCGGATATTGCATTATTTGATAGTGGTTTTTTTTGTTTATTACTTCGTATTTTCAAAGGTATAAAAATAAAAAAATACTCAGGATTAAAATTTTTAACTCAATTTTTGAAATCATTAAAAAATTGTTCAGATAAAATTCTTATGATTAATCCTTCATATAATGAACAATTATTAAATAAAAAATACTTAAAGTTGAAAAAAATAAATAATTCAAACCATTATGTGGCACCATTTTATAATAAGAATATTATTAATGACCTTAAACTTTTAAAGATGATCAAAAAAGATAAACCTAGATATATCGTTATTAATTTAGGAGGGGGTGTTCAAGAGTTGCTTGGAAGTTATTTAAAATATAATTTAGATTATAAACCATCTATTGTATGTAGTGGTGCAGCAATTTCTTTTTTAACTGGCCAACAGGCTAAAATTCCCTCGATTTTTGATAAATTATACCTTGGTTGGTTGATTAGAATAATGTTTAATCCATTTATATTTATTCCAAGATATATAAAGGCATTCAAATTATTTTTTCTAATGAAGTATATTCAAAAATAAATTAAATTATTATTGTGATTAAAAGTAAAAAAATATTAGTAGTTGGTGCGGGTGGATTTATAGGTGGTCATTTAGTTGATCGATTAATTAAAGATGGCAATGCAATAGTTGCAACTGATATAAAACCTAAAGAATATTGGTTTCAAGATTTTACAGAAGCAGAAAACCACTACGATATGGATATGAAGGATATATCTAACTGCAGGAAAGTTACAAAAAATATTAATTATGTTTTTAACATGGCTTGCAACATGGGTGGTATGGGCTTTATTGAAAATAACAAAGCTGAATGTATGCAATCAGTTTTAATTAACACTAATCTTTTAATTGCATGTAAAGAAAATAAAGTTAAAAAATATTTTTTCTCATCTAGTGCATGCGCCTACAATAAAACAAAACAACAAGAAGTTTTTATAGAAGGTTTAAAAGAGGAAGATGCATATCCTGCAGATCCAGAAGATGGATATGG
>Ga0233439_10001744_pt1 | contig 26672 bp, 30 predicted proteins | sample SI_123_September_6_FD_182713 | JGI IMG/M metagenome (GOLD analysis project Ga0233439, IMG submission 182713) | Seawater microbial communities from Saanich Inlet, British Columbia, Canada - SI_123_September2016_100_MG | ecosystem: Environmental > Aquatic > Marine > Inlet | place: Canada: British... | reverse complement strand
GATCCACCCGCACCACTGAACTTGCTGCTGTCCCCAAGCAGGTTCAGTGGTGCGGGTGGATCGATATCAATGATTGGTGCCAGGGAGATGCCGCAATTGCCGACGATCACCGTCGTCACGCCCTGGCTGATCTTGGCCGGCATTGATGGCGTCGCCAGAACGGCATTGTCATCATGGGTGTGGACGTCGATGAAACCTGGGGCCAGGACCCGATCCGTGGCATCGATTTCCAACTTGCCCCACCAATCCTTCGCATCCTCGGGCGCGGCAATGGCTGCGATACGATCACCTGATACGGCAACCTCCATAGCCCGGCCTGGGCTTCCCGTGCCATCTATCAGGAGGGCACCGCGAATAACCACATCAAAGGTTACAGTTTCAGTATCAGTCGCCGACTGGCTCATTTAAGCCCCCATCATGATCGTTGACCAACGCATATTTGATGCGTTGTAAATATTCCTGCGCCTTGTCCTGGCACCGATACGCCGTTGATACGCCGTTACCGCCTCAATCGCGGCAAAGGTGGCGTCGTTAAGATTGGCGCTCAGATCAATGCCGGTTATTGTGGCACCATAGGTTGCCTCGCGCGGGATGATATCCATCTCCATTCTGTCCTCGTGTTACCTAATGAGGCATTTAGATAGGAATGTGCCATGATCAGCCTGTTTTTGGCCAGCTTGTTGTTTGTTGTCATTCACGCCTTGATCTCAGGCACGAGCCTGCGTGGCAAGCTGGTGGCTCGGATGGGCGAGAAGGTGTATTCCAGCCTGTTCTCGTTCTTATCCGCCTTGTCGCTGGCCTGGATGATCATAACCTTTAGTGAAGCGCCACACATGGAATTGTGGGCGCCGATGACAGCGCTAAAGCATCTGGCTATGCCTTTGATGTTGATTGCCTGCGTGCTGGTGGTGTTGGCCTTTACGACGCCGAACCCGACGTCAGTGGTGGGGGGCGGCAAGTCGCTGCGTGAAGAGGATGCGGCGAAGGGCATCATCAAGATCACGCGGCACCCCTTTTTGGTGGGTGTGACCATCTGGTCCGTGGCCCACATGCTGGCGAATGGAGACCTTGCCTCCATGTTGTTTTTCGGTGGTTTTCTGGTTCTGTCACTGATTGGCCCGCCGCAGATCGATGCGAAACGGGAAGCGAAAAATGCGGAAAGCTGGGCCAGATTCGCAAGACAAACATCGTGGTTACCTTTCGCCGCTATAATCGAGGGCCGCACCAAAGTCACGTTGGGGGAAATCGGTTGGGCCGGGATCATTGGCGGCGTGGCGCTGTACCTTGCAATACTACTATTTTTTCATACATGGGCTTTCGGTGTAACAGTGCATCCGTTTCGTTAGCTGCGACAATATTTGCCCTTGAAGTTCGCCCGGCGACATGGAATGTGTTGCCGTAAGAAATGGGGATGTTGAGGGTTATGGATTCTGCAATTCTATTGAAATATGATCAGCGGGTGCCGCGCTATACCTCCTATCCAACGGCGGTGCAGTTCACCGATACAATTGGTGCGGAACAGCACGCTGCTTGGCTGGGTGAGGTGGGACGGGATGAGACCGTATCCCTGTATGTCCACGTGCCGTTTTGCGAAGTTTTGTGTTGGTATTGCGGCTGCAATACACAAGTCGGCCGGCATCAGAATACATTTGAAAATTACACCAACCTGGTCTGTGACGAAATTGACCGGGTTGCAGCCAACCTTGGCGCCAGACCCCAGGCAGCTGCCGTACATTGGGGCGGCGGGACACCAAGTTCCATCGGGCCGGCGCGGATGATGCGGATCATGGCAAAGTTGCGCCAGCATTTCGATTTCCTGCCCGACGCTGAAATTGCGGTGGAGATGGACCCTCGTGTTATCTCTGCCGAAGACATCGTTACATTAACTGGCGATATGGGCGTCAATCGTACGTCTATCGGGGTACAGGATTTTGATGCGGATGTGCAAAAGGCCGTCAATCGCGTCCAGCCATACGAGATGGTGGCGGATGCCATCACGAATTTGCGGGCCGGCGGCATTCGGGACCTGAACCTGGATTTGATGTATGGCTTACCCTTCCAACAACAATCGCAATTCGGCACCTCTGCTGACCTGGCGGTGGGACTGGGGCCGGAACGGATGACTTTGTTCGGCTATGCCCATGTGCCGTGGATGTTCTCCCACATGAAGTTGATCAAGGACGGCGACCTGCCCGATGCGGAGGCGCGCCTGAACCTCTTTAACGAGGCGTTGGAGCGGTTGGCGGCGGCTGACTATGTGCACATTGGCCTGGATCATTTCTCCAAGGCCGGCTCCGAGATGGATATCGCCCAACAGGAAGGGCGCTTGCATCGAAATTTCCAGGGTTACACCACGGACACAGCCAAGACCTTGTTGGCCTTTGGTGCCTCCGCCATCTCTACGTTGCCCAGTGGCTTTATCCAGAATAAATCCGCTGCCAGGGATTACATGAAGGCGATCAAGGACGGCGGCCTGGGCACCAATCGTGGTGTCGGCCTGACGGCGCAGGATCGCCTGCGCGCCGATATTATCGAACGCCTAATGTGCGATTTTAAAATCGACCTGGGCGAGATCTGTGAACAACATAAAGTCCGGGTCGAGGATTTAACAGACGAGGTCGCGCGCCTGAAGCCGCTGATCGCTGATGATTTAGTCTCGGTTGATGGTTGGCAGGTCAACGTCCTGCCCCGGGGCCGTATGCTGGTGCGCATGGCCTGCGCCGCGTTCGATGAATACCACGCGCCCGATCCGGATAAACCAGCCCACGCCCGTGCCATTTAGGGGTTAAGCTGCACCATCCACGGTGACACCGTCGGCCAACATTGCCTCAATTTCGGCCTCTTCCAGACCCGCCTCCCGCAACACCTCAATGCTCTGTTCGCCCAGACGCGGGGCGTGGCGGCGATAGGTGCCGGGCGTTTCGGAAAAACCTATGGGTTGGTCCGTCATGCGGATGGGACCTTCGCTTGGGTGGTCGGACTCCTGCCAGAAACCGGTGGCGTTCAATTGCGGATCATCGATTAGTTCGTCCGGTGTATTCAGGGCGGTCAGGGGTAGTTTCGCCGGATCCAACAGCTCCAGCCACTCAGCCGTCGTCCGCTCCGCGATGATATCGGCCAGTTGTCCATACAGATCATCAATGAACTGGGTACGTAGGCCAACATTCTTGAAGCGTTCGTCTTTTAGAACGTCATCCCGTCCGGCTATGCCAAGGAAATAGCGCCAGTGTGCGTCTGTATGGGGCAGTACGGCGATGTAGCCGTCTTTGGTTTTCTGTGGCTTGCGGTGGAGGCTGAGGACCCGGACATAACCGGCACTGCCCATGGGCGGCACGAACGTCTGGCCGAACAGATGTTCCGGCATGATGAAGGCGACCATGGTTTCAAACATGGGGACTTCGATGGCCTGACCCTCACCGCTGCGTTCCCGATGGAACAGGGCTGCGTTGATGGCATAGACGACGGTTAAGGCCGTGGTCTTGTCCGCCACTACGGATGGCATGTAATGCGGTTCCCCCTGGGCCGCGCGCTGCAGCTCCGGCACCGCGCTTTTGGCCTGGATGATATCGTCATAGGCAGGGTGTTCCGCATAGGGCCCAGCTGCGCGATAGCCATAGGTGGCACAATAGATGATCTTTGGATTGATCGCGCTGACGTCGTCATAGCTGAGGCCCAGACGTTTGGCGGCGCCTGGGCGCAGATTATGCAACAGTACATCGGCCCCTGCCGCCAGTTTTAGGGCGGCAGCACGCCCTGCCGGTTGTTTCAGATCCAGCACCACGCTACGTTTGTTGCGATTGATGCCCAGGAACATAGAGCCCATGGTCGGGTTTCGGGCGGGGCCAATGTTGCGTGTCGTGTCGCCGGCATGCGGTTCGATCTTGATGACTTCAGCGCCCAGATCACCAAGGATTTGGGCTGCAAAGGGGCCAAGGACAACGGATGTGATTTCAACGACGCGTACGCCGGCGAGGGGGCCTGTCAACGAATAAAACCTCTAACTGGGGAAAGCGGAGAGCTTCAGGAATGCTTCAATAGATCATTCATCTGGAAAAAAGAAAAGCCGCGAAACGATGTATCTGAACTATAAAAGTTCAACAAACTTGTTCAAGGAACTGCATTATGACCTACCGGCACAGCATATTCGAGATTGAAGACGGCATTGCGACATTCACGATCAATCGGCCAGACTCCCGAAATGCCCTTAGCTTGGAGTTGCGGGAGGACTTCAAGGATCTGGTGGCCGAGGTGCGCGGCAACGACGATGTCAGCGCCCTGATCATAACGGGGGCGGGCGGTATTTTCTGCGCCGGCGGTGACACCAAGGCCATGGCTGCGGGCATTGGCAAGGCGGATAAGGCGCGATCAAGGGTCTTGGATATCCATGTCTGGTTTGAGGTTCTTTACAATCTTGATTGCCCCGTTATTTGCGCGGTGGATGGCCCGGCCTATGGCGGGGGGATGTCCCTGGCCCTGGTTGCCGATTTCATTTTGGCCACGCCACGGGCGCAATTCTGTGCCGTGTTCGGACGCCTTGGTTTGGTCCCCGATATGGCCATGTTGTATACCCTGCCGCGGATGGTGGGCGGGCAACGGGCCAAGGAATTGATGTGCACAGCGCGGGCCTTCAACGGTGAGGAGGCCAAGGATATGGGCATCGTTATGGATCTCTACGAGCCGGAAGATTTAATGGATCAGGCCCGTGCCCTGGCCGGACGTTTAGCGGTGGGATCGAAAGTCGCCCAGGCGGCAACCAAGGCCCTGGTCAACCAATCCCTGCATCAGGATTATCGTTCCATGGCCGAGATGGAGGCGTCCGCCCAGGCAGTTTGTTTCGACAGTGACTATCACGCGGACGCCATTGCCCGCTTTGCATCAAAGCAGCCTTTGCCTTATGACTGGAACAAATTGTCCCGCACGAACGAGAGTAAGTAATTCTGATGTCAAAAGCCGACAAGCGTATCGCCGTATTCGAAAAATTCGCCCATCCCGTCACCGCCGATATCCTGGGGCGTGATCCTTCCATCACCATTGATGTGCTGCAATTGGCAGACAGTGATGCGGAAAACTGGCAGGCGCTGTCAGCCGTGCATGGCTACCAGATCCGGGCCGCGCGGGATGAACTGCCGATCCAGTTTCACGCAAGTGCCGATTTTCTGGCCCGTTGCCCTAATCTTTTGGCTGTTTCATCCATGGGCGCGGGTTTTGACCCGGTGGATGTGGCTGCCTGTTCCGCAGCCGGTGTCATCGTGGTCAATCAGGCAGGTGGCAACGCAGAGGCCGTGGCCGAACATGCCCTGGGCTTTATGCTGGGATTGTCAAAGCGCATTGGTGAAACGGATCAGTTCATGCGCGCCAGGGACGGCATTGGCCGCAATGACTTTATCGGCAGCAACATCCAGGGCAAGACGGTTGGCATTATCGGCCTGGGCCATGTCGGCCGCCGTATGGCAGAATTATGCGGCACGCTGTTCGGCATGCGCGTGCTGGCCTATGATCCCTATATTGAGGCGAAGGATTTTGACGAGCGCAAAGCAACCTCCACACCGTTGGATGAGCTGCTGGCCGCATCAGATTTCGTCACGGTCCATTGCCCCCGTAATGATGAGACCTTGAACTTCATCAACGCATCGACCTTTAAGAAAATGAAACCAGGGGCCTTCTTCGTTAACACAGCCCGTGGCGGCATCCATGACGAGGCTGCCTTATTCGCGGCCCTGGACAGTGGCCATTTGGGCGGCGCGGGCATCGACGTCTGGGCGGTGGAACCACCATCGAAGGATCACCCGTTGTTGAGCCTGAACAACGTTCTGGCCAGCCCGCACACCGCAGGCGTTAGCCATGAGTCCCGCCACATGGTTGCCACCTACGCCGGTGAGCAACTGCTGGACATCTTCGCAGGCCGCCGCCCGCCGCGCCTGCTGAACCCGGAAATCTGGCCGATCTTCCAGGAACGCTATAAGGCGTTGTTCGGCGGTTAACCCAGTGCCGCTTAACGATTGAAGGCCCAGGCGATGCACAATTGCCTGCCAAGCGTACTGTGCTATCGTACATTCCACGCTTCAGGTGATGGGAAAATCAAATGTTCAATATTGGCAATATCAAAGTCAGTCGTGTTGTGGAGAGCGAGGGGCCGTTTGCGCCTATAGACGTTTTCTTTCCCGATGTGGAAAGGGAGGTGATCGAGGCCAATCGGGATTGGTTGATGCCCCGCTTCATCGATCCGGCGACTGAGATGATCATCCTGAATATCCAGTCCTATGTCCTACGCACGGCGCATCACACGATTTTGGTGGATACCTGCGTGGGCAACCACAAGGAACGCCCGGGCCGGGCCAGCTTCCATCAATTGAACCTGCCGTACCTGGCCGACCTGGCAGCAGCCGGCGTACAGCCCGAGGACGTTGATTTCGTGATGTGCACCCATCTTCACATCGACCATGTGGGTTGGAATACAAAGCTGGTGGATGGCCGCTGGGTGCCGACCTTTCCCAACGCCAAATACATCTTTGGGCGCACGGAATATGAATTCTGGGAACAGCGCCATATTGATGGCACCCAAGGTCCAGTTCCCAACGTCTACGACGACAGTGTGTTGCCGGTGATGGAGGCGGGGCAGGCTGTCCTGGTGGATATGGACCATCAGATCGATGACAATATGTGGTTTGAACCCGCGCCGGGCCATACCGCCGGGAACATGATTTTGCACCTTCAGGCCGGCGACGACAGGGCGGTTTTGTCCGGCGATGTCATGCATCATCCGTTGCAGCTGATCCGCCCGGAATGGTCGTCCCGGGCCTGTGAGGACCCAGTGCAATCCACCGTCACCCGGCGCGCCCTGATCGAACGTTATGCGGATACGGACACCTTGATCGCACCGGCCCATTTTGCCTCGCCCACGGCTGGTCATATTATCAGACGCGGCGATGCCTTTGCCTTTCGCTTGCTTGGGGAGGAATAGACGATGAGCGAGCTGATTGAAATCAAGGCCGAAACAACTGGTTTCGGTGCCGAAATCGGCGGCGTTGATTTAGGCAGTGAGATTTCGGACGAGGCATTTGCGGCTATCCGCGCCGCTATTGTAAAGCACAAGGTTCTGGTCTTTCGCGAACAACATTTGGACGACGACAAGCATCTGGCCTTTGCACAGCGGTTCGGACCTTTAGAAGGCCATATCAATCGCTCCAGCCGTCACAGCGATTTGCCGAAAATTCAGATTTTTGGCAATGTGGATGGGGACGGTAACATCATCGGCTATCACCCAGAAAAAGGCACCCTGGTCTGGCATACGGATAAATCCTATGTGGCCACACCGTCGTTGTTCACCATTCTGCGGTCGCCCGCTGTTGCGCGGCAGGGCGGTGATACCTTGTTTGCGGATATGGTGCGGGCCTATGAGGATTTGGATGCCGCTGAACAAACACGTCTGGATGGTCTGCGTGCGGTGCATGATTGGAAACGCAGCCGGGAAAAATCGGACGAGCGCGCCGCCACGGCAGACGAAATCGCCGCTGCCCCACCGGTCGACCATCCCTTAATCCGCACGCACCCCGAAACAAAGGCGCGGGCCATCTATATGGGTAATCATGCCTCCCACATCCTGGATTGGGATCAGGGAGACGGTGAGGCGCTGTTGGCGGCGTTGGAACGTCATGCGACCCAGGAGAAATACGTCTATCGCCACCAATGGCGCGATAATGATGTGCTCATGTGGGACAACCGCTGCACCATCCACTGTGTCACCGGCTATGACGCGGCCAAAGAACGGCGCGTCGTGCATCGCGCCGTGGTCCAGGGTGACGTGCCCGTCTAATTCTTAGCTCTAATTCTGGGCTCTACTTAAAAATCGTAAAGCCGGGTCGGGTTATCGACCATGATTTTTTGCCGCACGGCTTTGTCCCCCGTCCAGGCGAGGAGGCGGTTGAACAGATCGCCATCATCGGGCATGGGGCTTGTTTGCAGATGCGGGTGCGGCCAGTCACTGCCCCAGACCAGTTGGTCGGGGGCCGCGGTGATCAGAGCCTCGGCGAATTTGTCAGCCAAAGGCCATGGCGCACCGCTGTCATCGACCCGGTAGGCACCGGAGATTTTTACCCAGGCGCGTCCACCGCCCAATAGGTCAAGCAAGGCGCGGAAGGCCGGTTGATCCACGCCCTTGCCGGGATCGGGCTGGCCCAGATGGTCGAATACCAGATCCACCGGCATTTTCTTAAAACGCGGCAACAGATCAATCAGAGTTTGATGGTCGATGAAGCATTGAATATGCCAGCCCAGTTCCGCGATGCGTCTGGCCACGATTTCCAATTCGTCCAGGTCGACGCCACCACCCGAATGCAGATTGAAACGGGTGCCGCGAAAGCCCGCGTTATGCAGGCGTTGTAGCTCATCATCCGATACGGTTTGATCCAACACCGCAACGCCCCGGCCACTGTCCTCCATGGCCTCCACCGCTTCCCGGCTGCAATCGTTGACCGTACCGTAGACGCTGGGTTGAACAATTACGCCGCGCTGAATGCCCAAGGTGGCCAGCATGGCCTGATAGTTGGCCAATGTTGCCTCGGGCGGGATATAGCCGCGCGCGGGATTGAGGTAATGCGCCCCCGGTGCCGCGAAGACATGGGCGTGGCAATCAATGGCACCTAGTGGGGCTTGCGCCTCAGGCCGCGTGGTAACGGCGTGGGGGGAGGGGATATCTGGTTCTATGGACATGGATGCAGCCTATGCGCGGACAGGCGCGGTTACAAGGTCGCTCTAATTTGGCCGCGCAGTCTAATCCTTACGGAACTGATCCAAGGTGACGACGTTGTCGCCATTTTCAGATTCTTTGGGCAGGGGTTCTTTTTCGGGCGCTGGATCCGGCATCCCAGCCGCTTCATTATGCGAGGCTCCGGCAGTGTCCGTAGTGGCATCGCCGTCCTGTTGTCCGAACTGCAAGCCGAATTGCACACTGGGATCCAGAAACGAGGTCAAAGCCTGAAACGGTATAAACAGACGTTGCCCCTGACCATTAAAGCTCAAGGTGATCTCAAAAGCCTCCTCGCCGACTTCAAGGCCCCAGAATTTATGCTGCACGACAATTGTCATTTCTTCCGGGTATTGGAGGCCCAGGTGGCCGGGTATCTCTACGCCTGGATATTGGGTGTTAAAGCCAATATAGAAATGATGCTCTCCCAACAGGCCGTCGGTGGCGGCGCGTTTGAGGGCCATGCGGACAACGCCCCGCAGGCTGTCTTCGACCATTTGGCCGTATTGCATCAGGTCTTGTGCCATTCCGGCCTACCTTATGGTTCGTTGTCTTACGCGGACATAACCCCAGCATTCGACGGGGCGTCCTGAAACGAGTGGGGGGCTTCTGTTGCCCGGTGCCCCCCGAACCGCGCTTGCCTGTTAATTAGGCAGCGAGTACCATTTCATTATCATTGGCACTTGTAGAAATGGCCCGATAACGGTGGAGCCATACCGAACGCAAACTTTACCTTTATCACGCGCGTCGATCCTATTTCGCCCCCATCACAAATGCACCTGCCTTATTCGGGCCCAAATCCGTAAGCTGATTCGAGCCCCGATGCGCTTGTGGTGGAGGCGCCGGGTACCGCCCCCGGGTCCGCTACGTCTATTTCGTAAAGCGTTTAGCGCCATAGCCGGACAAGCCGGCACCCTGAATATAAGCATTTTTGCCCATTTTGAAAGGGCATTAGCCAAATTGCTTGGAATTGATGAGCGGAAGGTGCTGTGTGATTGGCCCCCACGTCCCAGGACTGTATGTTAGCCCCGTCGCACTTATGGCGGCGTTTCGATAGTTTGGAGAGCCTAATGCCGGTCAGTGAAGCCCAACAACAGGAAATAGAACAGCTTCGCGGTGCTGCTGTTCCGACATTGCGCGCCACGGTTCCGGCTTTGGAGGAGATGCTGTATCGTCCCCTGCCGGTGCTGGATCAGGGCTTTGTCCGTGTGATCGACTATATGGGTGATGATGCGGCGGTGGTTCAGGCAGCCCGGGTTTCATATGGCAAGGGCACCCGTAAGATCAGCGAGGATCGCGGCCTGCTGCGTTACCTCATGCGCCATCGCCATACCACACCGTTTGAGATGTGCGAGATCAAATTTCACGTAAAACTGCCGGTTTTCGTGGCCCGACAGTGGATCAGGCATCGCACGGCCTCGGTCAATGAATATTCCGCCCGCTATTCCATCCTGAACCGGGAATTCTATATTCCGGCACCCGATCAATTGTCTGCCCAGTCTCAGGACAACCGCCAGGGTCGCGGCAACGTCCTGCAAGGCGATGAGGCGGTGCGCGTACTATCGATTTTGCGGGAAGACGCGGCCCGCAATTACGCCGATTATCAGGAAATGTTGAACGAGGACGATGAGGGCAACGTGATTGATCCCGACCGCCAGGGCCTGGCGCGGGAGTTGGCGCGGATGAACCTGCCGCTGAATATTTATACCGAATGGTATTGGAAGTGCGATCTGCATAATCTGTTACATTTCCTATCGTTACGGGCTGATCCTCATGCACAATATGAGATACGGGTCTACGCAGATGCCATGATGGAAGCGTTGCGGGCCTGGGTCCCCATTACGGCGGAAGCGTTCGACGATTATCGCATGGGCAGCACCCATTTATCCAAGGCGGGCCTGGATGTGGTCCGGCGTTTGTTGGCGGGCGAAAACGTCACGGTAAAAGACAGCGGCCTCGCACCGCGCGAATGGCGGGAGTTGATGGCCGATCTGGGGCGTGAGGCCTAGACAGTGTGCGGCCCCTTGATCTGAAGGAACGGACGACGATTTGTTTCAGATTACGCTTCTTGGCACAGGCTCTCCCAGCCCAAATCTAACACGGCACCATCCTGCCGCCCTGGTTGAATGGGGTGTTGGCGGCCACATGCTGGTCGACGCGGGGGACGGCGTCGTTGGTCAATTGCTGGCAGCCGGTAAGAGCCTGGGGGCGATAGAAAATATTGCCCTGACCCATATGCATTGGGATCATATCCTCGGCTATCCCGCTCTGGTCTGGGGTGGCTGGAGTGCCGGGCGAAACCGGATGGACGTAACAGGGCCCGTGGGCACGGGCGATATGCATCACCAATTGGTCGAAAATTACTATCGGGAGCAGGCGGAATGGGCCATCGATCTGGGCTTTTCCAGGCCTGGATTCGATGCCATTGCCGTGCGGGATGTGCCTGTTGGCTGGTCCGAGATGCTAGACGGTTGCTTGCTTGAGGCCGGACCAGTGCATCATCCGCCCATGGACGCCCTGGCTTTTAAATTTACCTATCAAGGCCATAATCTGGTGGTAACGGGCGATACGGGCGCGCTGCGATGAATTGGTGCAATTCGTCCAGGATGTGGATGTTCTTGTTATCGATGCCTGTGCGGTCACGCCGGGGGACGATTTAGCTCCGGCGCGGCGCAAGATTATCCAACGGCTGCATGAATTCCATGCCAGCCCGCAGGATTGCGTCGATATTGCCGCCGCAGCCAACGTGGGGAAGGTGGTGTTGACCCACCACCTTCCCGGTGTCATGCCCGAAGTCGATGCCTCCGCCTATTCAGGCGAGGTCATCATCGGTAATGATCTTGACGTTATCGATGTGATTTAACCCTGCCAGCCGATGGCTTTTTCTTCCATCAGGTTAGCGATTTCACTATCACTCATCCCCCAGGACGACAGACCAGCTGCGGTATCGGCACCGTATTCGGGCGGCGGTGAGGATATGGATGATGGCGTGCGCGAAAAACGCGGTGCGGGCGCGGGCTGTTTGACGCCGTCCACCTCAACAAAGCTGCCCCGTGATTTGGCGTGGGGATGATCGAACGCCTCGTCAAAAGTTAGCACGGGGGCAAAACAGATATCCGTGCCTTCCATGATATCGCACCATTCGTCGCGGGATTTCTGGGCGAACAAGCCTTCGAACTTCGCCGACATATCGGGCCATGTGGGGCGGTCCATTTGCGCCGGCAGGTCGGCAGGGTTCAGGCCCAGCTTGTCCAGCAGGATGGCGTAGAACTTCGCCTCAATTGAGGCGATGGAGACAAATTTGCCGTCGGATGTTTTATAACAACGATAAAAATGCGCCCCACCGTCCAGGGTGTTTGAATTCCGCTCGTGCGACCATTCGCCTGCAGCAAGGGTGCCAAAGGCACCTGTGCCCAAATACGCCGAACCTTCCGTCATGGCGGTATCCACCACCTGGCCCTGGCCCGACTGCCGCGCCTCGATGACGCCGGCCAGGATACCCACGGCCAGGAACATGGCACCACCGCCCATGTCCGCCACTACATTCAGGGGCGGTGTGGGCAAATCTTTCGATCCGATGGCGTGCAATACGCCGGTCAGGGCCAGATAGTTCAAATCATGGCCGGCGGCTTGATTCAGATCACCGTCCTGGCCCCAGCCGGTCATGCGGCCGTAAACCAATTTCGGGTTGCGCGCCAAGCATTCCTCAGGCCCCAGGCCCAGACGCTCGGTCACGCCGGGGCGGAAGGGGTCGATGATGGCATCGGCCTGTTCCACCAGACGCAGAACTGTTGCGATGCCGTTGGGGTGCTTCATATCGATGGCGACCGAGGGCCGGCCCCGGCGCAGCAAATCCGTCTTTGTGGTGCGCGGGCTGCCCAGACCGGAAGGAGCGTTGCGGTCGATGCGCAGAATATCCGCACCCATGTCCGACAGCAAAGAGCTGCACAGGGGACCAGGCCCGATGCCGGCCAGTTCAATGATTTTGACGCCTGTCAGGGGGCCGGTTTTTTGACCATTCTTACTCATGATAATTCCTCGTTCATTCTGATATCTGTATTAAGCGGATCACTGTCGGACGAAGACACGCGCCATTGAGGCACACAGCCTGCGCGGTGCCTGAACGCTCTTAAGAATTTTTCCCCGCGGGACCAACCTGTTGTCCCATGGCAGCTTCGTAAACTTTTAGGACTGCGGTGACGTTCTCGCCGCCCTGATCCTTGCTGCGTGCCATGCGCATGACGCTATGGACCTGTGGTCCCAGAAACAGGGGCATGTCCAGCTCATCCGCCAGTTCCAAGGCAAGGCGCATGTCTTTGTAGGCCAGATCAACGGTGAAGGCGGGGGCGAAATCCCGCTCCAGCGCGCTTTTGGCGACGCCGCGATAGCCCATGGAATTGCCTGAGGCGTTGCGCACAATTTCATTGAGAACGACCGGGTCCATCCCTGCCGCAACGCCCAACATCAGGCCCTCGGCCGCTGCCGTCATATTAACAAAAGCGATCATATTGTTGACCAGCTTCGCCACACAGCCGCTGCCCAATTCGCCCGTATGGACAATAGTTTTGCCGAATGATTCAAAGATCGGCATGCAGCTGTCAAAGGCGGATTTATCGCCCCCCACCATGATAGCGATGGTGGCCTTTTCAGCCCCCACAACGCCGCCCGAGACGGGGCCGTCCAGGGTGGTGATGTCTTTCGCGGCCATCTCGCCGGCGATCTTTTTCATCATCGAGGGTGAATTGGTGGACAGATCAATGTAGATCGTGCCGGCCTTGGCGTTTGCTATGATGCCGTCCGGGCCCAGGGCAACCGCCTCCACATCTTTGGGCATGGGCAATGATGTCATGACCACATCCGCGCCCGCTGCCGTATTGGCGACGGAGCCACCCGCAACACCACCGATTTCAACACAGGCCTGAACCGCGGCCTCTGAGAGATCGTGCACAACGACTTCGTGCCCGCCCTTGATAATATTGCGGCACATAGGGCCACCCATATGGCCCAACCCGATAAACCCGACTTTCATGATCATCCTCCTCTATTGGTTGCCACCATTATCTAGGGCAACCGGGGTAATGACCATGACGAATTTTACAGAAAGCAGCGTTTTAGCGTTCGCCCGAAAAGGTAACTCAGGCGACATCCACCGTATCACGGGCTTCTGACGCAACCCCGCCGGCGATTTCGCGCAGGGTGTTGAATTCGTTTTGCAACGCACGTTGGAGGATATTGCCATCCATGGCGTGCAGCACAAAGCGGGCCCCGCGTTCAATGGCCATGGTGGAATCCGCGATAGTTTGCTGATGCACCATGACGGGAACATTGACCGCTTCACAGCGTTTGATGATGTCTTCGATCACCGCAATGTACTGGGGGTTGGTGTAATCGTTGGGAATGCCGAGGGAGGTGGACATATCGTTCGGTCCGATAAAGACACCGTGGATGCCCTTCACTTGCAATATGGCGTCCAGGTTTTCATAACCCGGCTCACTCTCGATCCCGATAATCACAAAATTATCTTTATGCCGGCCTTCAAGGTATTCACGGGATGCCTCGGACGGCAGTTTATCTTCACGGACGGCACGCAGTAGATATTCGCCCTTCAGGGGATGCCAGTTGGCGGTCGCCACTACAGCTTCGACCTCTGCAACCGTTTCGCAATAAGGCACCAGGATGCCGGCCGCCCCTGCATCCAGGGCCATGGCCACCCATTCCGCCTTTGGTACGGGGACACGCACTACCGGGGTGATCTCGGCCTGTCGTAACATGGTGCAAAGCTGTTGGATTTCCGCTCGGTCGCGAGAGCCGTGCTCGGAATCTATAATGGCATAGTCCAGTGTGCTGCCCTTGAGGACCGGGCCAAACCGGGTGGAGGCCATTTGCGACAACATGCAGCCAAAGACCCGCCCGCCATCTTTTAAATTTTGCTTCAAGGTGACGGGATCCATGGCGTTTTTCCTCGTTATCTCTATTAATTACGGGGACACAATACTTATATCCACATTCCAGCTTCAGGGGATATAAGTATTGTGTCCCCGTAATAGGATTACTTTTTGTTTTCGAATAATTCCAGCTTCAGGGGCAGCATTTCGCCCATCCAGATGGGCCAGTCGCGATGATCTTCCAGATCCAACGATGTGTTGGGATGCAGGAAAACCGTCAGGCCCCGCCGGTTTTGCATCAGCCACGGGACCAATGCACTGAAGACATCGTTACCAAATTTTACCTGATAGCTCCATCGTGGATGGGGGCCCACTTCCTTTTCGTGGAAGCGCCCCATCTCGATGTCAAATTTGGCTTCGATCTCTTCGCGCACAGCCCAGGCCACATCCCGACTATCCGCGTCAAAATAGACATGAGCGTGATAGTCCTGGATGGGTTCCGGTGTCGTCATAACTAGGCTGCTTCGGATTCGATGCCCTTCGCCTTGAAGGTTTCCTGCAGCTCACCCGCCTCATACATTTCGCGGATAATGTCACAGCCGCCAATGAACTCACCCTTAACGTAAAGTTGCGGGATAGTCGGCCAGCTGGAGAATTCCTTGATGCCGTTGCGAATGCCATCATCGGCCAGGACATCAATGCCCTTGAACTTGACGCCAACATGGCTCAACACCTGCACCACCATGGAGGAAAAACCGCATTGCGGAAAGACTGGCGTGCCCTTCATGAACAAAACCACGTCGTTGCTGTCGAGCTCCCCTTGGATTTGGTCGAATACTGGATTGTCACTCATTTTCAAGCTTCCTTCGGTTTGGGCGGCACCCCACGGCCACCACTTTAATTTCATAGTATAAATGCCTTAACTTATCCGCACCAACTTATCCGCACCTTAATTTTCAGATCCCGGTATAGCCGTTTGCAAGGCCAGGGCATGTAATTGCCCGCCCATGCGCCCTTGCAGGGCCTGATAGACCATCTGATGCTGTTGCACCCTTGATTTGCCCTCGAACGCGGCCGAGACGACAAGGGCGGCATAATGGTCGCCGTCGCCGCGCAGGTCCTCAATAGTGACCTTGGCATCAGTGATACCCTCTTTGATCAATTGTTCAATCTCTGTGGCGTCCATGGCCATGGCGGGTCTCTCCTAATCTATTTTAGCCGTTCTGCATGTAGTCAGGCAGCCAAGCCTCGTGCCCACGGCGCAACTCTGTTAACGATATAGGCGTCCCACCCTCCAGGGTCAATGTCTCACCACCACTGGAGCCAATGACCCGGGCCGGCACGCCGGCGTCTTTTGCCTGCTGCAAAACGCTGTCCGCACCTGTTTTAGGCAGGGCGATGAGGTAACGGGCCTGATCCTCGCCGAACCAGAAACCTGCGTCATCATCACCCATCAGAGCCAAACCAATATCGCCTGCCATGGCCATTTCAGCCGCCGCCACCAACAGACCGCCGTCGGAGAGGTCATGGCAGGTATCGATCTGACCGCCTGCAATCAAGCCACGGACAAAATCACCGTTCCGCCGTTCCACCGTCAGGTCCACTTTCGGGGCCGGGCCTTCGCTGCGTCCCAAAAGTTGACGCAGATAGATAGACTGGCCCAAATGACCTTCGGTGGCGCCGATCAAAATCAGGCTGTCACCCTCACGGCGCAGCGCCAGATCCGCATGGGTTTCCAATTCGTCCAGGATCCCGATGCCGCCAATGGCCGGGGTGGGCAGGATGGCCTTGCCATGGGTTTCGTTATAGAGGGAGACATTGCCCGAAACGACGGGGAAATCCAGGGCCCGGCAGGCCTCTCCCATACCCTTAATGCAGCCAACAAATTCGCCCATGATTTCCGGGCGTTCGGGATTGCCGAAGTTCAGGCAATCCGTGACGGCAAGGGGGCGGGCACCAACGGCTGTAATATTGCGCCACACTTCAGCCACTGCCTGGGCCCCGCCCGCATGGGGTTCCGCCCGGCAATAACGGGGCGTGCAGTCGGTTGCAATGGCCAGACCCCGGTTGGAGCCGTGAATGCGCACGATGGCCGCATCGCCGCCCGGTTTGCGAACCGTATCCGCCATGACGGTGTGGTCATATTGCTCCCACACCCATCGCCGCGAAGACAGATCCGGGCCGCTCAATAACGCTTGCAAAGCCGGGATATGAGCCATGGGAGCCGTTACCGGGCCCAGTGATGCCGGTGCTTCAGCTTGGGTCCAGGGCCGCTCGTACTCCGGGCTTTCTTCCACCAAAGGTCGGACGGGAATATCGAAGACGACTTCGCCATCCAAACGGCCGGTGAAGCGGCCCGTGTCTGTGACATGGCCGACGACGGCAAAATCAAGCTGCCATTTATCAAAGATGGCTTCCGCCTGGGCTTCCGTACCGGGACGGAGGACGATCAACATCCGTTCCTGACTTTCCGACAGCATGACTTCGTATGGCGTCATACCCAACTCCCGCTGGGGTACCTTGTCGATATCCAGATCAAAGCCGACGCCGCCCTTATCAGCCATCTCGACCGATGAACATGTCAGACCGGCAGCACCCATATCCTGGATGGCGACGATCGTGTCCGTCGCCATCAGCTCCAAACAAGCCTCGATTAACAGCTTTTCCGTGAACGGGTCGCCGACCTGAACCGTCGGGCGTTTTTCTTCCGTGGTGTCGTCAAATTCAGTGGAGGCCATGGTGGCACCATGAATGCCGTCGCGACCGGTTTTTGAGCCCACGTAGACAACTGAATTGCCGATACCGGCGGCGGCGGAATAGAAAATCCGGTCTGCATCGGCCAATCCCACCGTCATGGCGTTGACCAGGATGTTGCCGTTATAGGCGGGATCAAAATTGACCTCGCCACCTACCGTGGGTACGCCGACACAGTTGCCATAGCCGCCCACGCCTGCCACTACGCCGGATACCAGATGCCGGGTCTTGGCATCTTCCGGTGCGCCAAACCGCAGGGCGTTCATGTTGGCGATAGGCCGCGCGCCCATGGTAAAGACATCCCGCAGAATGCCGCCCACGCCCGTGGCCGCACCTTGATACGGTTCGATGAAAGAAGGGTGATTGTGGCTTTCCATTTTGAAGATGGCCGCCTTGCCCTCGCCAATATCCACCACACCGGCGTTTTCGCCAGGGCCACAGATCACCCAAGGGGCCTCTGTCGGTAGGGTTTTGAGCCAGAATTTGGAGGATTTATATGAACAATGCTCCGACCACATGACAGAAAAGATGCCCAGTTCAGTCAAATTCGGCTGCCGCCCCATGACGCTCAGAATGGTCTGGTACTCTTCGTCCGTCAGGCCATGCTCGGCGATTTGGGCGGGCGTGATGTTTGCTTCTGTAGACACAATGGAACCCTTAGGCGAGTGCGGAAACAAGGCTGCTTAACATGGCGCGGCCATCGGTGCCCCCGTGGGTGGCGTCCGCCGCCCGTTCAGGATGAGGCATCAGACCCAGCACGGTTTTGCGTTTATTGAAGACACCGGCGATATCATCGATGGAGCCATTGGGATTTGCCGTATGGTTGGCCTCACGGTCGTCATCGCCTGTGCAGTAACGAAAGGCGATTTGGTCTTGATCCCGCATACCCGCCAATTCGTCCGCTTCAACGAAATATTGCCCGTCATGATGGGCGACGGGAATGCGCAGGGTCTGCCCCGCCTCGTAGGCATTTGTAAAAGGCGTCTGACTGTTTTCAACCCGGATGTGTACATCGCGGCAGACGAATTTCAGGTCAGAATTTCGCAACAGGGCACCGGGTAGCAGGCCCGCCTCGGTCAGGATCTGAAAGCCATTGCAGATACCTAGAACCGCAACACCCTGTTCGGCCTGGGCGATTACTTCACGCATGACGGGGGAGCGGGCCGACATGGCACCACTGCGCAGATAATCGCCATAGGAGAAACCGCCCGGCAAGACGATCAGGTCGGTCTTTGCCATCTCACGATCGCCGTGCCAGACCATGTCAACAGCATCCGGGGTGCCGCCAATGGCATCGGCAAGGGCGACCTGAACATCACGGTCGCAGTTGGAGCCGGGAAATACGATTACGGAAGCTTTCATCGCCAGTTTTCGCTTTTGTGAGGGCCCAAAAATCTAGGGATCTAGTTGTCGTCCAGTTCGATGGTGTAGTTTTCGATCACCGTGTTGGCGAGAAGTTTTTCGCACATCGCCTCGACGGATTTTCGTGCGGCGGCGGCATCAGCCTCGTCCAGGTCAAGCTCTATCAACTTGCCTTGGCGCACTTCACCGACACCTTCGAAACCGAGATTTCCCAAGGTCAAGCCAATGGCCTTGCCTTGCGGGTCCAGGACGCCATTTTTTAATGAGATATGTACGCGTGCCTTCATTGCATCACCCTCATTGCATAACTGACGGGCCCTTCATATCGCCGGGCCCTCCCTCTGGCAGAATACCCAAACGGCGGGCAACTTCCTGATAGGCCTCCGCCACACCACCCAGATCACGGCGAAAGCGGTCCTTATCCAACTTTTCATTGCTGCGGGCATCCCACAGACGGCAACTATCGGGGCTGATCTCGTCCGCCAGGACCGTGCGGACGTCTTCTTCGCTATACAGGCGGCCGAATTCAATCTTGAAATCCACCAGACGGATACCGACACCGGCGAACATGCCGAACAAGATATCGTTGATACGCAAGGCCAAGGCCATCATGTCGTCAACCTCTGACGGCGTGGCCCAGCCAAAAGCGGTGACGTGTTCTTCGCTCACCAATGGATCATTTAAGTCATCGGATTTATAACAGAATTCGACAATGGACCGGGGCAGGGGCGTGCCCTCGGGGATACCAAGGCGTTTCGACATGGAGCCGGCGGCGACGTTACGCACAATCACCTCAACCGGAATAATTTCCACCTCCCGGATCAGCTGCTCCCGCATGTTCAAGCGGCGCACGAAATGGGTTGGAATACCAATCTCTGCCAGGCGCAGCATGATATGTTCCGAGATGCGATTATTCAGGACGCCTTTGCCAATGATGGTGCCCTTTTTTTCGTTGTTAAAGGCAGTGGCATCGTCCTTGAAATACTGCACTAAAGTGCCCGGTTCCGGTCCTTCGTAAAGAACCTTTGCCTTGCCTTCGTAGACTTTTCTACGTCTGGCCATGGTAACCTCAAAATTATGGGGCGGTGGTTTTTGGGGCGCGAATCTGTCCCTGCACCGAAGGCCTCGACATATAGCCGATAAGGGCGGGCAAAACAACGCCGCCCTGGGATAATTCCATGTTGATCCCGGGTCTTTTTGTCAGGCACCGTCGAACGCATAATTTTAGTTTGCTTGATCCCTTGACCTTACCCCAAGGGGAAGCCCTATATCGCCATTAATGGAATATGATAATTGATGTTTAAAGCGCGACAAATACTTCTTGGGATACCTGTATTGTTGGGTCTTGGGCTTGCCGTTTGGTCCACACATGATGGTGGAGACCTAACGGCCCCCGACGGGAAAGTCGCCGCCGTTCTCCATCACACCCAACATGACCATGGGGCCCCGGTAAAAGTTAATCGCGAACAATCTCATGATCGGGCTCACGATCATGGAGACCTGGATCATTGCCAGGATAAGGCCGGTCATTGCGCCCCAGCTGCACCTGCCATGGCCGTTGATATGGCCGGACCTGGAGCCAAGCTGACGATACCCTTGGTATTATGGATCCATGATGACCTGACACTTGGTCTTGATCCCCTGCCGGCTGTTCCACCGCCTGAAGTGGTCTAACAACCAATATCGGCACGATCCCTATTTAGCGAACATTCAACTCTGAAACTGAACTGCGTTGCCCGGCGCTCACCTGATCTTGTATCCGGTGCCTCCGCTGGGGCGTATGGAGACTTCATATGACGATTAAGACAACATTATTGGCGGCCCTGCTTGGTTCCGGCGTTGCCCTCGGCAGTGGCGCAGTACTGGCCGCAGGGTCCCATTCAAGCGGCCATGATATGAAAAAAGGTCATGGCGAAATGATGAAAAAGGGCTCAGGTAAAAAAGATAATGACCATGGCGACGGCCACGGTGGTGGTCATGCCATGGCGATCGGTGAAAAAGGCGACCCGGCCAAGGTTGATCGCACCATCACCATCACCATGAGCGATAATTTCTTTGAGCCCGAAGAAATTGACGTCAAAGAAGGTGAGACAATTCGCTTTGTGATCAGCAACAAGGGTGAATTTCTGCATGAATTCAATATTGGTACGGCAGCGATGCATGCCGCCCACCAAAAGGAAATGGCCAAGATGGCGGAACACGGCATGATCACACCGACGGGCATCGATCATAAAAAGATGAAGATGGATCATGGCGGCGGCAAAATGATGATGGCCCATGATGATCCCAACAGTGCGTTGCTGGAGCCGGGGAAAACCGCCGAAGTGATCTGGCGTTTTAGCAAAAATACTGAATTGGAATTCGCCTGCAATGTGCCCGGTCACTATGACGCCGGCATGATGGGCGAGATCAAGTTCAAGCACGGCCACTAGAGCATGTTTATTCAAAACATGCTCAGACTCTTAAAGAAAAGAGCAATTGAACCAATCACTTGGGTCGCGATAGCGACTCCAATTAATTCAAAATTGCTCTAGGGGAACCCAACATGCGCACAGTCTTCATTATGGCCTTGCTGGCGGCATTCGTGCCGCTGGCGGGGCAAGCCGGCACCTACGATCTAACCGTCGACAAGGTGACCATCGATACTGGAAAATTTAAAAAACAGGGCATTGGCTATAACGGGGCCTCGCCCGGGCCGGTGCTGCGCTTTGACGAGGGGGAGGAGGTGACGATCAATGTCACCAACAACCTCGATGTCTCCACCTCTGTTCATTGGCATGGTTTGATCCTGCCGTTTCAACAGGATGGCGTGCCCAGCATCAGTTATGACGGCATCGAACCGGGCGAAACCTTTACGTATCAATTTCCCATCGTGCAATCGGGAACATATTGGTTTCACAGCCATTCCGGCTTTCAGGAGCCTGATGGCGCTTACGGCGCCATTGTCATCAAGCCGAAGAAGCGCGATCCCTATCGCTTCAATCGGGAATACGTGGTGCAATTGACCGATAGTCATCCCCACAGCGGCGCGCGCATCATGCGCAACCTGAAGACCATGCCGGATTACTACAATCGCCAGCAACAGACCGTGGGCGATTTTCTGGATGATGTGGCCAAGGACGGCTTTTCCGCAACGGTTGATGATCGTATGGCCTGGGGCGAAATGCGCATGATGCCTGCGGATATTGAAGATCTGCAGGGTTTCACGCCCCTGATCAACGGCAAAAGTCCGGACCAGAATTGGACAGGGATGTTCAAACCTGGCGAGCGTATTCGTCTGCGGTTTATTAACTCATCTGCCATGACCTATTTTGATATCCGCATACCTGGTCTGAAAATGCTGGTGGTCAATGCAGACGGCAATAATGTCCAGCCCGTAAAAGTGGACGAATTCCGTATCGCCGTGGCGGAAACCTATGACGTCATCGTCCGGCCACGCGACGCCAAGGCCTTCACGATATTTGCTGCCTCCATGGGGCGGTCTGCCTATGGCCGGGGCACCTTGGCCCCCAGCATGGATATGGCAGGGGATACGCCCAGCTTGGCCGACCGCCCGTTGCTGACCATGGCCGATATGGGCATGGCTCACGAGGGTATGGAAGGCATGGATCATGGAAACATGAAACAGGGCGCGATGAAAGGTATGGACCACTCGAAGATGAAGATGGACCAAGGCAAGATGAAAGACATGGACCAAGGCAAGATGAAAGACATGGACCATTCCAAAATGAAGGGCATGGATCATTCCAAAATGAAAGGCATGGATCATTCCAAGATGTCTATGGCCAAGCCGGATCCCTTTTATGCCCCCGGCAGCGGTTTGAAGCCAAAGGCGGCGGCGGGCGGGAAATTCCTCTCCTACATGGACCTCAAGGCGCATCGCCCCCTCTATAAACTGCGCAAGGCGACGCGGGAGATTGAGTTACGCCTGACCGGCAACATGGAGCGTTATATCTGGTCCATCAACGGCAAAAAGTACCAGGATGACGAGGAAATTCGTCTGCAATACGGCGAACGGGTACGCTTCAAATTCGTCAATGAAACCATGATGAGCCACCCCATGCATCTGCACGGTATGTGGACCATTCTGGATACGGGGGCGGGGAAATGGAACCCGGTCAAGCATGTGGTCAGTGTAGCACCTGGTACGACGGTCTATACGGAAACGGAAGTCGATGCGCCGGGACAGTGGGCCTTCCACTGCCATTTGTCCTATCACGCAGCTGCGGGAATGTTCCGCAAGGTTGTGGTTATCGGTGGCCCGGATACGCCGTCTACAGCCCAGTCCAAGCTGACCCAGTAGAGAGTGATAATCATGAAAAATATTATGACGGGGTTCGCCGGCGCGGCAGTGTGCGCATTTGCCGCCCTGGCTTCCATAAATCTGGCTGCGGCACAGGAAAAGGGTTTGTTCCTTTATGGCGGGCAGCTTGAAGAACTGGAATACCGCGCTGGTGATGAAGGCGAAGAGATCATGGCCTGGGGCGGCAATGCTTTTGTCGGAACGGACGAACTTAAACTGCGCTGGATTAGCGAGGGCGAGTACGATAACCGGGACAGCTCATTCGAAAGGCTTGAAAACCAGCTGGTTTTGCACAAACCCATTTCAACCTTTTTTGATGTCAAAGGCGGTGTTCGCATAGATACACCAAAAGGCACTGATCGCTGGTTCGGTGTCGCTGGCGTTATGGGGTTGGCCCCGCAATGGTTCGAGGTTGATGTCGATTTTTTCGTCTCTGAAACCGGTGACACCTCCGCCCGGTTGGAGGTCGAGTACGAATTGCTGTTGACCAACTATCTGATCCTGGCTCCCTCAATGGAAGTCAATGTGGCCTTTTCCGACGACGAAGAAATCGGCGTCGGCTCCGGCCTCAGCGATGTGGAGATTGGCCTGCGGTTAAGTTACGACGTCATCGACCGTTCGTTCTCGCCCTATCTGGGTATCGTCTACGAGCGAAAATTCGGCCAAACGTCGGATTTCGCCAAAGATGAGGGAGAGGATGATGAGGCCTGGTTTGCCGTGATTGGTGCCAGGTTGGTATTTTAGCTTTTGGGGGTGGATATATTCCCCCCTCATAGTTAGATATTAGACACGTGATATCTGGTTGCTTCCGCCCGTTTGCATGGGTTATGGGTGGGGGCAACCAGTAAATTTTTTTGTGTGGGAGCGCCGGAACCATGACGACTTTTGATAAGCGTGAAAAATCATTCGAGGCGAAATACGCCCACGATCAGGAAACCGTCTTCAAAATCGGTGCCCGGCGTAACAAATTACTGGGCCTGTGGATGGCAGAGCATCTGGGCCTGAAGGACGCCGACGCGGACGCCTATGCCAAACAGGTCATCGCCTCCGACTTCGAAAAGCCGGGCGATGAAGACGTTTTCGAAAAAGTCTGGGCCGATGTGCAAAGCAAGGGCCTGAACCTCAGCGAAGACACGGTCCGCCAGCAGATGAAAGACCTGATGGAAACAGCCCGGGAACAGATCACCGGCGAATAGAGACTTTACCGGCCCGGTGTTTTGCCGGGATACATTGGCACCTTGCTTCTGGGTGGATAGCCGGATGAAGTCCGGTAGTCCATTTAGATTATGAGGCCTGGAAACGATTAATTCCGTTGCGGCTGCGTTCGACGCGGGCATCCAAGCGGAAAACCTTTTTGCTGATTTGAATTGAGTAAACTGTCACCGTAATTTCGTCGTTATAACTGGCATACCCAAAGGTATCGCCTCTATCTGCCGGGTCCAGACTGACACCCCCTATGGTTGCCGGATAATCCCAGCCAACAAGATTGTCAATATTCAGCCTTGTGATAGGATTTCCATTGCTATCGAATTGATCATACGCGTCTGCCGCCATCCAGGCGTAGTCTTGCAAGCTGATGGTCATGGAATTAGTGCTCCTGTCCTCAGAACTTCATATGTGATTGATTGATGTGAAAAACGGCGCGCCGTTTTGGGTCGTAAAAGACTGGAAAGCCTTTATCGGCGAAATAGAGCTCCCATTTCTTACGCTCTTCCGATAGCTTCCAGGCTTTTGGGCTCGCGAGAAAAGCACGCTTCTTCTCAATTCGCGGTTTCTTAGATTTGTATGGTACGTTGTAGGGAATTGTACGAACGTCGAGCACGATGGTCTTATGACGAAGAATTGGTTGCTCAACACCAAAGCTATGCCGAGCTTTATTTCGAGGCCGAAATTGGAATGAGCCTTGTTGGTCGAACCTGGCACGGCAGATGCCAAGCTTGCAATCCAGAGGGATCAGGTCGTCGGCAACCCTAAGCAATTTAGAGCCAAATTTTCCATAATCTTGGCCGCCAGCATCAATCCGGCTTTTCTTTAGATAAAGTGTCCCGTGGCGCTCACCATGACGGGGTATGCCATTTCGGTAAGCATTGAGCCATAATTGGCTTCGCTGCCAAGTGCGACCTGTTAATTGCGTCACCATCTTACCGCGCACATTGGTATTAAAGTCATTCCCTGCATAAACAGCGACGGGCAGCTTTACCAATTCATCGCCCAGCGGCAGAGCATCGATGAAAGCGGCGATCAGGGGTGCCTGACGCCATTCCGCCTCATACATGGGAATCAAATAGCGGCCATCCCAGGCATGCTCGGCGCGTATTCTCCGGTATTCCAGGCCGGCTGGGTCAGTTTTTGGCTTTGGCGTCGGGGGATAAAACTTGATCTTCCGGTTGGCTTGGTAGTCACGTTCGATCCTCTGCTCGGCGGCAGTGTCCAGGGGATAAGGCCCCTGTTCGATGGCGAAGTTCAGGATCTTCAATCGCGCCTCAGGTTGATCATAATAACCTTCCGAAGCAAAAATCTGCGCCACCTCCGGTCCCCGCCAATCATCCGTCCAGGCGACGAAGGGCAGGAAATTGTCAGGAGGGCGAACCATGAAATCCGCATATCGTCCGCGCCCCAACGCTTCCCGGTGATCTGGCGGGCTCCAAGTATCCCGCCACAGCTGGCAAGCTCGCGGCACCCGCACGTGCAGGGCACCGCCGCTTTTCAGCTTACGGGAAATCCGACTCAAATTGGGGCCGAAGTTGATACCGCGCTTTTGCCATGTGCCTCGTGTGACCATGCGCGGGCCGCACAGGATCATATCGTCGAAGCGGACCCGTTCTCCCTCAAAGATCATTTCGCCTTTCAAAACGAAGGCATGACGGCGCTTGTCGATCTCCGCCAACTGCTCTTTCGACAACGGCTCGGTCGACGGCGCTTGCGGGAAGGCGCAGCCGCCAATAGCCAGAAGCAGCAAGGCACAGACCATCCGCATGATACCGCGTGAAATTTCAGGGCCTGATAGGGCGATGCTCATCTATAACGCCCTCATCCCGTCCACACCCCCGTCTCGAGCCCCTTGCCGTTAGCTCTGGGTCGCAGGATTTTCACCGCCCGATCCTTGAACGTCTGGGCCCGTAATTGCTGCACTGCCTCCACGATGCCACCAAAGGGGCAGACGAAGTCGATCAGCCACAAATTACTGCCGCTGCGCCAATCGCCCGGTGCCAAACGAAAGCGGGGGGCGGCCATGGCGGGGAGCGGTGGGGTTTGAGGGGGCGTGTTTTCCGCCTCGTCCCCGTTCGCAACGCCAGTATTGTCAATTCCGGCGCGCGCGAGCAGGCTTTGTTCAGCGTCATCCGATAGATGGGCCCATGTGGCGAAGGCTGCGGGGCGGTTTTCATGACGCCACAGGCGGAACTGGCTCAGCGCCAGGGGCGGCAGCAACAGCCATTCCATATCGGTCATGAACAAATGCCGGTGGCCCCGCGATTGCATCATCAACCAGCCGGCCTGCCCCATTAATTCGGATCTGTTTTGGGCTGAACGGTCGGACGCATTTTTTGCCTCCCCGCCTGCCTCATCCTCTGGCCCAGCCACCGGCATCTCTGCCGGGGCGTCCGTCACAGCCGGGCCATGCTTC
>Ga0233439_10001742_pt1 | contig 26699 bp, 20 predicted proteins | sample SI_123_September_6_FD_182713 | JGI IMG/M metagenome (GOLD analysis project Ga0233439, IMG submission 182713) | Seawater microbial communities from Saanich Inlet, British Columbia, Canada - SI_123_September2016_100_MG | ecosystem: Environmental > Aquatic > Marine > Inlet | place: Canada: British... | reverse complement strand
GATCGATTCTGGAAGGAGATCCAAATTCACCAGGATCACTCGGAATCGCAATCTCTGAAGCCGTCGAAATCGCTGCGCAGAACGACGACACCAAATATTCGTTGGGCTCTGTGCTCAATCATGTCCTGATGCACCAGACGGTGATCGGACAGGAAGCCATTCTTCAGATGGAAATGGCTGATGCCTACCCAGACATCGTGATAGGTTGCGCAGGTGGCGGATCAAACCTAGCGGGTATTTCGTTCCCGTTCATCGCCGACAAGCTGGCTGGCAAGACGAACACAAGGTTCATCGCTGTCGAGCCGGAAGCTTCACCTTCACTAACGAAGGGTGAATTTGCTTACGACTTTGGTGACGCTATTGGAACAACTCCCCTGTTCAAGATGCATACTCTAGGTCATACGTTCGTTCCGAACCCGATCCACGCTGGTGGTCTTCGCTACCACGGCATGGCTCCGCTAGTTAGCGCTCTGTTCGACGCAGGCGTGTACGAGGCGAAGGCTTACCACCAGAACGCATGCTTCGAAGCAGCTGTTCTATTCGCAAGCACCGAGGGAATCATTCCTGCTCCGGAGCCAACTCACGCCATAAAAGCGGCGATCGACGAGGCACTGATAGCCAAGGAAACCGGCGAAGAGAAGAACATACTGTTCAATCTCTGTGGACACGGTCATCTTGACCTCTCGGCGTACGACAACTACTTCTCGGGCGATATGGTCGACTACACATTGCCTTCAGAAGCAATCGCAGAAGCGATGAAGAGCGTCCCAATAATCGGATAGCCAGCTAGTTGGACTTAATACCGAATATAGAAAACGGGATCGGCAATTGTCGATCCCGTTTTTATTTGCTCTTCTGATCTCACATCGAGCACTGTCCTGCTGAATTCATTCTTGCCCTGAGTAAAGCCGAACGGGTTCAGTATCAAATGTCAACACGCTAACTATCGAGCGCCCTCGCAAAAGAAAATCACACTAGTGTGCTGATAGAGTGGCGGGCTGCGAAACAAATCAACCTTTTCGAGAGCTGGATCCCTTGTCGTACACCCACATTTTTGCCGGAAACTCATTTGACCGAGGCGACCACGAGCGCCGGGACGAAGAGCTACTGAAAAAGATGATTAGGCAAGACAACACGAAGCTGTTGCCGTTCCACAAACTGCAGCCTCTCGTACGACGAAACCCCGACGCTGAACTCGCTTGGATAGGTCATGACTTTCTCGACGGACTTCCTGAAGAAGCCGGTGGACCGAAATTTCTAGGATTCGACGCCAACCGAACCCCGCACTTTGCGGTCGATATATCAGCTGTCGAAGATCCTGCAAAAATAGCGGCCTTCGCTTCAGACGCTGCTTTCGAAGACGGCAGATCCGCTGCAACAGACATTCCGCAGGATCAATCGGGAATTCTCGCTCAAGCTAGAGCAAATCTGAACTGGCATTCCCAACACCGATTCTGCTCAGTTTGCGGAACGGAATCTCAGAGTTTCCGCGGTGGGCTTATGCGTCAATGCCCCAACTGCAGTTCTCAGCATTTTCCTCGAACCGACCCCGTCGCAATCATGCTTGTTTACAAAGGAGACAAGTGCGTGATGGGTCAAACACTCGCACGTCAGAACTCTAGTTTCTACTCATGTCTAGCAGGATTCATGGATCAAGGAGAAGCGATCGAAGAGGGTGTTCGGCGCGAAGTTATGGAAGAGGCCGGTCTCAAAGTAGGCAAGGTGACCTACCACTCGTCACAGCCATGGCCGTTTCCATCGTCACTTATGATCGGCTGCCACGCCGAAGCGATTTCCGACGAGATCGTCGCTGATCCAGGTGAAATGGCCGATGTTCGCTGGTTCACAAAGGACGAAGTGAAACTAGCGCTCGAAGACAGACTCGAAGGCGTGAACATTCCCGGACCAATTGCCATCGCCCATCACCTAATCAAAGCGTGGGCATACGGCACAGCGAATATTTAGATTAAAATCTGACTGCCGATTTCAGACGAAGAAGTTCGGGTTGTCGAGATGAAAAACGATCTGATTATCGAACTGGGCCGGTCACGAGCAGTTCTTCGAGACCCGGGTTTTCAGACCACGACCACTCGAGGTGTTCAATGTCGACTGTTCTTAGCTACATTCGTTGAGATTCCGTCATAATTTATGTGCCATGCTGTGTACACGACTAAACTGTCACCGCCGCAAGCATATGACGTTCGACGAACGATCGCATAAGTTCGACTCGCAATAGTTACCGAATTTACCCTGAATGCCCACAGAAATTCACGAGGACAAAGTTGAAGATCAAGTCCATCAAAGCAGTTCACGTAAAGCTGTCTGAACCGTCGAATCGCACCAAGCCAACTCGCTCTTCGTGGAACAACTCGGCGAAACGTGCGATGCCGATAAACATGTACTCGGAATTTTCAGGATTGCCTGACAGTATGCCTGGCGGTGGGCTCGGCGCCGTGTGGGTTAAAGTAACCGCTGAAGATGGCACATACGGGCTTGGGCAGGCAGCGTTCGGTGAGCCTGTTGCGGCGTTTGTAAACACGGTGATCGCTCCGATTCTTGAAGGTAGAAACTGCTTGGCTATCGAGCACCTGAACGATCTGATTCTTCGCGTTTCTCAGCGATACGGATCCGCTGGCACTGCATCAACCGCAATGGGCGGAGTCGATCTTGCTTTGTGGGATCTCAAAGGAAAAATTATTGGTCAACCTGTGTACGCCCTACTAGGCGGACCCGTTCGCGAATCGATCACTTGCTATGCAACAGGTGACGATTTAGATTGGGCGCAAGAACTCGGCTTCACCAAATTTAAAATCACCAACCCCTCTCACTATTCAGAAGGCGATGCCGGGATCAAAGCGGTGATTACTCACGTGGCTCAGGCTCGTGAACGGGTTGGTATCGATCGCGATCTAATGATCAATCCAGTTATGTCGTACAACGTCGAATTTGCATTACGATTATTGGAAGAACTTAAACCCTACAACTTGCGCTGGCTCGAAGAGCCGTTGGTTCCTACCGACTCAGATGGACTCGCCCACTTGCGCCGATCAGCTCCGTGGGTAGCGATTGCAGCCGGTGAAGACCATCATGGCCGGCACGCATTCTTAGATCTTGTAGAAAAGCGAGCTGTCGATATCCTGCAGCCCGACTTCACGTGGGGTGGCGGAATGACCGAAGCGTGGAAAGCTCATACCATCGGCGAGATGGCAGGCATGGCGACCATTCCGCACGGCGGAGCAAATAACCCGTTCGGTCAGCACTTCGCAATGGCTGCAACAGAATCGCCAATGGCAGAATACTGGATGGGCTCCGATCCGGGCGTTCCTCTCGATGAAACCGTTCGTATTCCCGGTACCGTTGTGCCCGTGAATGGCACGGTCAGACCTTCAAACGAACCGGGGTTCGGTATGCAGTTCGAACCGAGCGATATTAGTGACTGGGGGGCGAACTAGCATGAAGATCAAAAGCGTTCGCTGCGTCCAAATCAACAAGCCCACAGCTCCTGCACGACCAAACATCAAACCCGGCTGGAACACATACTCACTTCGTTCTCAGCCGATAGCACGATATTCCGAGTACACACGCGTCGACGGCAATAAGCCGGGCCAGTCTGGAAAAGCGTGGGTTCAGATCACAGCCGAAGACGGAACGTTCGGACTCGGATCATTCGCCCACGGAGCAATGGGAGCTTCGGTAGTCGATTATCTAATTGCACCTTTAATCGAAGGAAAGGACGCACTTGCGACTGAGCTAATAAACGACCAAATTTGGCGCATGAACGAGGGCTTCCAAGGTGGAATCGCTACTGCGGCTCAAAGTGGAGTCGATCTTGCCCTCTGGGACCTCAAAGGCAAACTCCTAGATAGACCGGTATACGAACTGATCGGTGGACCTTCACGTGATCATGTTGAGCTATACGCAACTGGCGACGATATCGAGTGGATGCGCGAACTCGGATTCGAAAGATTTAAGATCAGCAACCCCTTCTTCTATGAAGAGGGCTCTGAAGGACTCGTTAAGCTTGAAGCCCACGTTGCAAACCAGCGCGAAATCGCAGGCAACGACGCCGAACTAACGTTCAACCCTGTGATGTCGTACAACGCCGATCTTGCTTTGAGAGTCGCCGAACGTCTACGCCCTTACAAACTACGCTGGCTAGAAGAACCCCTTCCACCGTGGGACCTCGAAGGTCACAAAGAACTCAAGCGGGCTATGACTTGGACAGCCCTTGCAACCGGCGAGCATCACTACGGTCGTAAACAATTTCAACAGTTGATCGCCGCTCGTGCAGTGGACATCGTTCAGCCTGATATCGAGTGGGCGGGCGGACTTTCGGAAATCCTTAAGATTTACACCTACGCTGAAGCTGCAGGGATCGAAACGATCACTCACATGGGCGCAAATACGGCTTGGGGCCAGCATTTCGCTTACGCCATGCCCGAAACAACTCTTGCAGAGTGGTTCATGGACACTGACGTTGGACAGCCTCTGTCCGACAAACTTATGCCGGGCGTTCCATCAGCCGTCGAAGGAAAAGTAGTTCCATCAAACGCTCCCGGATTCGGACTGGAAATTTCCGAAGAATCGATCGTCCCGTGGGACTACTCAGGTCAAAAACGAGCGGTGTACGACGCACCTTGAAAAATCCTCATACTGCACTAGACTTCCGGCAGTTATCATAGAAAGCTAACAGCTAGCCCCCTTCAGCGTGGAAGGGCCATGGTGGAAGAACTGCGACGCGAAACAGCGTCACCCAGTGACGATCGCAACTAACGCATGGGACGCACGATCAAGTTGTTCGACGACACGCAGAGTAAATAACGACATGAAAATCACAGCCATAGAAACATTCGTAGTCGATGCCGGATGGAGACCCTGGCAGTACGTTGCAGTTCGCACTGATGAAGGCATTACTGGATACGGCGAGATGTCGGACGGACGGAATCCGTACGGAATCGTTGGAGCAGTAACTGATTTCTTCCCAATTCTCAAAGGACAAGATCCACTAGCAGTTGAGAAGCGCTACTGGGACATGTACCGGCTCGCCCGCCAATCGACAGGCGGTATCGCAGCAAAGGCAATCGCTGGAATCGAACTTGCGTTGTGGGACATTAAGGGCAAATCGCTCGGGGTTCCAGTCTACTCGCTATTCGGCGGCCCAACGCGCCAAAGCCAGCAGGTCTACTGGTCACACTGCGGCAGTTCACGAGTCCGCCAGCATGAACTAATCGGCGTCCCACCGATGGACTCATTCGAGGCGGTCGCTGAACTCGGCGCAGAAGTGCGCGAAAAGGGGTTTAAGGGCCTCAAGACCAACATCAACTATCCGGGAACTCCCGCTCACGGATACGATGGCGGATTTGGAACGGGGGCTACTGATCAGAATGTTACGTGGCAGACGCTCGATCACATAGAAAAGTACATTGGGGCATTCGAAGACGGTACAAGGGGCGAAGTTCAGATTGCGATCGATCTCAACTTCCACTTTAAGCCACTCGCAGCACGCCAAATCTGCCAAGTGATGGAGCAGTTCAACACCATGTGGGTCGAGGTCGATATGTATGAGCCAGAAGGACTCGCTGAAGTAAAGGCGGGAACAACAGTTCCGATCACATCAGGCGAGAATCTGTTCGGCATCAGGGAATATCGCCCCTACTTCGACAATCGCTCAATGGATAACGTAATGATCGATGTACCTTGGAACGGCTTCTCACGTTCACGCGATATAGCCATGCTCGCCGAAAGCTACGAGCTGAACATCGCTCCCCACAACTACTATTCGCACCTTTCGACGATGCACTCGCTCAATCTCTGCGCGACCGTGCCGAATGTTCGAATCATGGAAGCTGATATCGACGATGTACCGTGGAAAGACGAAATCACCGGCGGTGCTCTCGACTACACCGGCGGCGAATTACAAATTCCAACCAAGCCTGGATGGGGTGTAGACCTTGACGAAGACGTAGCCCGCGCACACGTTTGGGAACCGGGCCGAGGTCCAGGATTCTAGGGAGACGGCCGGCAATCATGAACATCATCGACGCACATCCGCATATCTACTCTGACGATCGAATGAAGTACCCGGCCATCGACGATCCGTGGAACCCGGGTGAACCAGCCACTGCTGAAGATCTGAAATCGAAGATGGACGATGCGGGCGTTTCGAAGGCTGTGTTCATCCAGACCAGTACGTTCTACGGTCACGACAATCGCTACATAATGGATTCGGCCCGCCAGCACTCAGAATGGGCAACCGGGGTCGTAACGTTGAGTCCTGACAACGCTCAACACGTCGAAATGCTAGAAGACGCCGTAACGAGCTACTCTGTACGTGGCCTAAGAGGCACGTCTGACCAAAACGGCGAAATCGGCTCGCCTAACGTACGGCGGCTATGGTCGAAAGCCCGTGACCTTGGAATCACCGTCAACTGCATGGTCATGGACGATCTTGAACGGCTTTATCAAATCGAACTCATCGCGCGGCAGCTTGATGACCTGAACATCGTTATCGATCACTGTTTCATGCTCAATACGATCAGAAAAACGGACGAAACCCTCAAGGCTCTTGAGCGATTATCCAATCTGCCGAACGTCAATGCCAAACTCACGAGCGGTACGCACGGGTCGGCACGCGTCTACCCGCATGAAGATATGCATGCGCCTATCAAGCGAGTAATCGAAGCGTTCACACCACAACGATGTGTATGGGGATCGAACTTCCCGAACGCCCTTTGGTCGAAAGGAACTACCTACGCACAGAACCTGAGTCTTTTCACCGACGAAATAGGACTTTCAAAGTCAGACCAGGAAGCAATTCTCGGCAAAACCGCCGAAATCCTCTGGTTCTCGTAAACGCAATCCGTCACAACAGCGCGCCAATCTCACCACGTAGAATTTAGAGTCATATTGAACACTACCGAACAGCGCCAGCGCCCTTCAATGAAACGCCCGCTTGCTATCCACGTGATGGCAAAGCCGAGTGGCGCTATCTGCAACATCGATTGCACGTACTGCTTCTATCTCGAAAAAGAAAAGCTGTACCCGGAAAAGGCACGCGGCTCATGGAAAATGGGCGAGGAAGAGCTTGAGGAGTACGTAAAGCAGTACATTGAAGCTAACGACATTCCGCTTGTGAACTTCGCTTGGCAGGGCGGCGAGCCGACTCTGTTGGGTGTCGATTTCTACAAGAAGGCGGTTGCACTTCAGAAGCAGTACGCCGGCAAGAAGCAGATCACGAACGCCTTCCAGACGAACGCTATTCTGCTCGACGACGAGTGGGGGGAGTTCTTAGCTGAGAACAAATTCCTCGTCGGCGTTTCGATCGACGGACCAGAAGAAATCCACAATCGATACCGAATGACACAGGGCGGCGAGCCAACTTGGCACAAGGTGATGGCCGGGATCGAAGTGCTGAAGAAGCACAAGGTCGAGTTCAACACTCTCACCGTGCTCCACAAGCACAACACCGATCACCCGAAAGAACTGTACGAATTCCTAACCCGAGAAGTCGGTAGCCACTTCCTGCAGTTCATTCCTATTGTTGAACGCGTAGCCGACAAGCTTCCTGCGCACATGCTGCAATTGGTTGGACCCGAGTTCCGAGATGGAGCGACCGTTACTGAATGGTCGGTAGGATCAGAGCAGTACGGCAACTTCCTGAACGGCATCTTCGATCAGTGGGTGCGAAAAGACATAGGTCAGTACTTCGTTCAGATCTTTGATACAGCTCTTGCCAGTTGGATGGGCCAAAATCCCGGGCTGTGCATCTTCGCCGAAACCTGTGGCGACGCAATGATCATTGAGCACAATGGTGACGTGTACTCGTGCGACCACTACGTATATCCCGAATTCAACCTCGGCAACGTTAAAGAAAAATCGATTCGCGTGATGGCGGAATCACCTGAACAACGTAAGTTCGGAACCGATAAGCGAGACACGCTTCCCGAATTCTGCCGATCTTGCGAATTCAAATTTGCTTGCAACGGCGGCTGCCCGAAGCAGCGGTTCACCAAGACCCCCGATGGCGAAGACGGCCTGAACTATCTTTGTGCCGGATACAAGAAATACTTCGCCCACACCGAGCCTTACATGAAGGCGATGGTCGGCGAGCTTCGAAGTGGACGACCTGCCGCCAACATCATGGCGAAAGCGGGCGCTATTCCTGCGATGTCTTCAGACCCTTACGCCGGAGTAGGTCGCAACGACAACTGTCCGTGCGACTCAGGCAAGAAGTTCAAACGCTGCCACGGGATGGCTAAGTAGTGCCAGTTCCTCGTCCCGACCCTGCAGGAGGGACCTGAGGTGTTGACGTTGCCTGAAACTCACAACAGCTCAGAATAGTTGACATTTGAACGTCGTCCCTAACTAATACGCTCAAGATCCCTTCGCATCCCTATCGCTGCAGTCGGGACGAGGGTGAGTTGGTCGTCAAGGTTTCAGTATCGTTCGTGAAAATCCTAACTCCACAACCGTTCTCCCCCCAAGCCCGCCTCGCAGGTTAGAATTCCACGGGCTAATTCAATGTGGACGTCTATTACTCATTCTTAATGGGGAGCAAATCCAGTGGAACTCAGGATCAACCGCGCCAAGCAGAAGCTAGCTAACGGCGAAGTAGTAACTATTGTGAGCGGAATCACCCATCCAGACGACATCGACGCTGTTGGGGCTCTTGGATTCGACGGAATTTGGCTCGAAGGCGAACACGGCTCCACCGAAGCAAGCGAACTAGGAAACCTCACGCGAGCATGCGATATATGGGGCATGACATCGGTTGCACGAATCAACCTGAACGAGCAGGGGCTCATCTACCGAACGCTCGACCGTGGAGCCCAAGCAATCGTCGTTCCGCACGTAAACAACGCGGCCGAAGCGCAAAACGTTGTTGATGGTGGCAAGTTCACCCCACTCGGTAAACGTGGCATGTTCACGAGTCGACAGGGCTACGATGTAGAGAACTATCTCCACAAAGCAAACGCCGAAACAATGCTGATCGTTCTGATCGAAGACATTGTTGCGTGGGAGAACCTCGACGAGATAATCGCTGTAGACGGCATCGACGTGTTCTTCGTCGCTCCATCGGATTTCGCTGCTTCAATGGGTCACATGGGCGATTTGAATCACCCTGATGTAGTCGAGAAAATCACCGACGCTCTTACTCGTATCGTTGCTGCTGGCAAGCATGCTGGTGCGCTTGCAACAAACGAAAACGTTGCTGCTTACGTAGAACTGGGTGTTAGATTCTTCATGACTGGGGCTGGACCTTGGATCGGAAACGGATTTAACGAGTTCGTAGCCAATGCAAACTCTGGAAAAAAGTAGACCATTAGTCGTTAGCCTTTTGCGATAATGATCGTAACGGCAAACGAAATTTCAAAACTTAGAAGCGAGATTGTTCGAATTGAAAAGTGTGAAGTCTAAAAGAATACTGGCTTTGGCGGGAATGCTCGCACTGATCGTGCTAACCGCATGTCAGGCTGCGGGAAAAAACCCTGAAGTTATCGATATTCCAGTGATTTCGGCTACCGCCGACCTTTCCCTGTGCCAGAACGAGTTCTACCCGCAGGGATCGCCAGTTTTTGGCGACGTTACCAGCGATCAACTCCGTGGCGATGTTGATGGCATCAAGATCTTAGATATAGTCGTCGGTGAGGGCGATTCGCCAACTATCGAAGACTTGGTAACGGTGAGATACACGGGTTGGCTCGATGGCGGCTGTGTGTTCGATTCAACCTACTCTCGTGATGAAGACGCCGAGCTTCTTTTGGTCGCCCTGATACCGGGATGGCGTCAGGCAATGCTCACAATGAAGCCCGGTGGATCACGTCGAGTAGAAATTCCGTCATCACTCGGGTATCGAGAGCTTGGTTCGCCGCCGGTTATTCCTGGCAATGCAACTCTCACTTTTGAAATCGAACTTGTTACTGTTTTGACGCCTACACAGGCAATCGCAACCGCAACGGCGATCGCTGCCAACGCAACCGCAACTCCTGTTCCCACAGCAACGCCCCAAGGAGGGCCAATAGTGTCTTGTGACAACCCCGGTTACCCGGAATCCGCACCGCAGTACGGCGACGTAACTGAGGATCAGTATTCAGATGAGCCATCAGGCATTCGTGTATTCGACTCAAAGGTTGGCGACGGTGCAGCTGTCGATCCTGCCAACACGGTCGATGTGCACTACACCGGCTGGCTTGTTGCTGACGGATGTATATTCGACTCTTCGTACACACGTGGTGCGTCAGTTTCGTTCCCTGTCGGTGGCGTAATTCCTGGATTCCGTGACGCTATTCTCGGCATGAACGTTGGCGGACAACGACGCGTCTACATTCCAGCAGATCAGGGCTATGGCGCTCAGGGCGCTGGCGGAGCAATTCCACCAAACGCCGATCTCGTATTCGACATCGTCCTCGACAGCGTTCGATAGTGTGTGCCAGTGGCACTCTTTCTTCCGAGAGAAAGTGGGTGGCCTGTTCGCTTGGCGGTTCAGCTGAGAATGCTAGATATTTAGTTTGAAATAAGAAAAGCCCTCTACCAATTGGCGGAGGGCTTTTTTCGTTATAGCTTCGAAAATGAAATCTGGCGCTCATGCTCAAATCATCAATAACAATCATCGCGGTAATTCGATCAAGTGGTAGATAATGTCCCAAATTCGTATCGCTATAGTGCCTCCCCACAGAAATTCAACCAGCTCGCAATATGGACATCACATCCAAACTAGTTAAAAGCCTTATTACGGAGCAATTTCCACAATGGGCAGATCTGCCAGTAGCGGAGGTTCTTCCGAACGGATGGGACAATCGGACGTTCCGCTTGGGTGAGAAAATGTCGGTGCGACTCCCGAGTGCCGAGCGTTACATTCACCAAGTTCAAAAAGAGAGCCTTTGGCTTCCAAAGCTGGCGCCCCATCTCACACTGCCCATAACCACTCCGATAGCGATAGGTGAACCGGGTCCTGGATATCCGTGGCAATGGTCAGTAAACGGCTGGATCGAAGGAAAAACCGCTTCTACGGGACATATAGACGATCTTCCGACTTTCGCCCGGTCACTCGGAGAATTTCTGACATCACTACAAAAAATCGATTCAACCAACGCGCCCGTTCCGGGTCCGTTCAAGCGGGGAGGTGATGTTGGCTACTACGATGAAGAATCTCGTCAGTCAATTAAAATCCTCGAAAACGGGTCGCTGGGCGACGGTCTAGACATCGAGGCGATAACAGCAGTTTGGGACACCGCACTTGAGTCAAAATGGACGAAATCGCCGGTTTGGATCCACGGGGACGTAAGTGAGGGGAACATGCTGGTAAAAAATGGCGAACTATCTGCCGTAATCGACTTCGGCGGCATATGCGTCGGCGATCCTGCCTGCGATCTCGCAATCTCGTGGACGGCATTCGATGTCGAAAGCAAAGATGCATTTCGCTCAACTATCAACCTCGACGAAGGAACATGGGCACGCGGGCGTGGCTGGACCATTTGGAAAGCGCTAATTACCTACTCGGGACTAGCCGAAACCAACGCCGTAGAGGCACAAACATCTCGCCAAACAATTGAGCGAATCCTAGTCGACTACGCCCTATCTCAATGAGAAATCTACCTGAGGTCGACTCGCCCTCCCTCCTGTGGGAGAGTAATAAGGGGCAACATTGTGAAGAGAGCCACAGCACAGCCTCGGCACGGCCGGCTCTCGGGGTAAACTGCGACGCGAAGCCGAGTCATCCGATGACGAACGCGACTGCGACGAAGTTGTTCTACAACACCCGGAGCTAATCACGTCAGATGCTAATTACCAAAATTGAAACTGTCCATCTCGACGAGTTCTGGCAGATGTGCTGGGTTCGTATTCACACCGACTCCGGCGAAATCGGACTCGGCGAAACGTGGTACCTGCCAAAGTCAGTAGCAGCAGTAGTTCACGAAATATTTGGGCCAACGCTGATAGGTCGAGACCCCATGGATCGCGAAGGCATATGGGACGAACTATTCAAACTCGCAGGAATTTTCACCTATTCAGGAGCCGAACTACGTGCGTTATCGGCAATCGACATCGCTTTGTGGGACGTCATAGGGCAAGCACTCGATCAGCCGATCTACAACCTATTGGGCGGCAAATCGCGTGACAAAATCCGCATCTACAACACGATCGGAAGCTACGGTGACTGGCAAGACAACGAATTTGAGCAACGCGATCCCATCGGATTCTTACAAAGCCTGATCGACGAAGGAATAACCGCCGTAAAGGCGTACTACATGGCTCCTTACGCCGCCGAATCGGGCGGTAATTTCGTCTCTGCAAAGCAGATCAAAGAAGGACTCGCGCCGTTAGCCAAGCAGCGAAAGGCACTGGGCGATCAGATCGAAATCGCTCACGATGGTGGAGGTCAGTGGGCATTGGCTCCTGCGATTCGAATCACCAAGGCGATGGATGAGTACGATTTGCTCTGGCAGGAAGAGATGATTCATCCTGTGAACGTCGAGACGCATCTAAAACTTGCACAAGAAACGAAAACGCCGATCTGCGCAGCCGAACGACTCATGACTAGGTACGAATTCCGCGAATATATCGAAAAAGGCGCCGCCGAAATCGTGATGCCTGATCTGATCTGGACTGGCGGGATTTCGGAGACCAAGAAGATCGCAACAATGGCCGACACCTACCAAACGCCGATAGCCCCGCACGACTGGACGGGTCCGGTGAACGTTTTCGCCTGCGCTCACATCTCGATGAACGTTCCGAACGTGATGATTCAGGAAACCAACCGTGCCTACTATCGAGGCTGGTACGACAAGTTCATCGAACCGAACATCGTAATCAAAGACGGGTACTTGATGGCTCCTGAAGGACCCGGGCTCGGAACTCGTCTAAAAGATGACGTTTTCAATCGTTCCGACATCCACGTCGAAACCACCACCGAGGCCCGAGTGTGGGAGCCAGTCGGCTTCAACGATCCTAGCCAAAAAGTAGCCAACTTCTTCTCACCACGAGTGCCAGAGGGCAACAACGGAGAGGGTTGACCCATCGACCCAGCACTTACCCCTGATCGCGACCGCTAGCGGAGGGATCTAGGTTGATGTCGCCAACTAAATCTTCCAACAGTCACAACGAAAATAATTTCCACTTGAACAATCCGTTCGCCGCCATCAACCTAGATCCCTCTGTTCTGCTATCGCTACAGTCGGGACGAGAGTATTTCTCGTTGAGCGACATAACCTCATGATCCAAAAACTAATCACAATCGCCCTCGCCCTACTAGGCTTCACCAAAACCGTCGCCTGCACCTTCTCGCGCTCGATTAAGTAGGTAAGAAAAGCCCTCTCCTTGGGGCGAGGATTTAGCTGAGGGGAGAACGAACAATCGAGCCACAATGACCGAATTCCTCTCAACCCAACCTTCTCCCGCTTGGAGAAGGAGACGATCTTTCCGCTCCCTCCGATAAAGTAGCCGAATGCCTACCCACTACCTCTCCATCGACGTTGGCTCTACGTCAGTTACTGCTCTGATTCTCGATATTGAATCGAAGTCGGTTGTTGGATCGTCGACTGTCGCCAATAACGCCGAAACTACTTCTGCTCAAGATAAGAAAATCGGTCGATCTGAGTGGGATCTCGACCGGATGACCGATCTTGCGCTTAGCAACGCAAAGAACCTCATCGAACGAACGAAGGCGCAGCCAGCGGCGATCGGTATCACTGGTCAGCAGCAAGGACTTCAGCTTCTCGACCAGAATCTAACCACGGTCGGAAACTTCATCTCCTGGCAGGATCAACGATCGAAAGACCTGCTCCGTAGCTCTAGCATGGGCGAAAACCGAACGTATCTCGACGCCATGGGCGAACTGGGCGGCGCAATGACCGAAGAAAATGGACTTCCAGCCTTCGAAAACACCGGATGCCCTATCGTTACCGGCTACACAGCGCCGAATCTCTACTGGCTCAAAGCGAACAATGAACTCCCAACGAACATCGCCAACATTCACGGCACAACTGCGCCCGAGTTCGTCGTATCCCGTCTGACAAACACCCGACCCGTCAGCGATCCCACCGACGCCGTTAGCTGGGGTGTCTACGATCTATCCAAAATGGGATGGAATTACGATCTAATCGATTCGCTCGGTCTAAGCCAGGAGATCTTCTCGAATCTCGCCGATTCCTGCACCCCTGCTGGCCAACTTACGCCAGCAATGGCAGCAAAGCTCGGAGCCAAAGCAGGTATTCCGGTATCCGTCGCATCCGGCGATCACCAGTGCAGCTTCGCGGGCACGGTAGCTGACTACGAAAATACGGTAGCCATCAACATCGGCACCGGTGGTCAAGCATCGGTCCACGTCGAGAATCCAACCCCGCGCGGCTGGCTCGAACTTCGACCATATATCCAAAGCGGATACCTGCTTGCTGGAGTCGGTGTGGTCGGCGGACGAACTTTCCGCACTCTTCGAGATTTCTTCAACAACGCCAGTAAGGCAATCGCAGGATACGAACTCGACCCCGACGTTCTGTACGCAAAACTGGTCGAACTAGCCAAAGAAGTTCCCGCTGGAGCCGAGGGAGTGGTGGTGGATCCGTTGTTCACTGGATCACGCAGCAACCCTCTGGCGAAAGCAGCGGTGCGAGAGCTCACTCCCGGCACGTTCACGCCCGGACACATGGCACGTGCGCTCTTCGAGGCGATGGCAGCACAATTGGCAGACTCGTATCGAGAAGCGGCGAAGTTAGGAGCAGGCGAACGATCGCAACTCGTCGGTTCCGGAAACGGATTAAAACTAAACTCGGTTCTCAGAGAATCACTCGAAGCTGAGCTGGGGATGCCGCTTCAACTTGGTCGCCACAACGAAGAGGCGGCAATCGGTGCTGCGTTGTGCGCTGCGGTTGCCGACGGATCGTTCAAGTCGATCGCTGAAGCAAGTACTTCGTTCGCTGGATAACGCGTTCCAATCCCGGTTCGTTCCAAGACTACCCGTTTGGCTTGATGACGAACTTCACGCCTTTGCCTTCGCCTGAATCGACGATTGCTTGCGGCACGTCCTGAAGCTCGTAGCGACCTGATATCACGCCATCGAGATTCAAGTTGTCGATCTCAGCAGGAGTTCGAGCGAACACATCACCACGCCCAAATGCGCCTTTTAACGTGATCTCACGATAGTGAAGATCGTACATATCGACCGGCAGCGGCGCTCCCTCTGGAACCACACCGACCATCAACACCTGCCCGCGTGGGCGAACCACTTCAACGCATTTGGCGACTAGCTTCGGCTGTCCAACAACTTCGGCAGCGATGTTCGCACCGTAGCCGCCGTTGTGATCTTTGATGAACTCAGTGAGATCGCTTTCGGCAGGATCATGCAGCAGATCGGCTCCGAACTGGGTAGCCATCTCACGACGAGCGGCGACTGGTTCCGACATGACCATGCGTTCAACACCCCGACGTTTTAGAAACGCCAAAGTTAATAGGCCCATGATGCCTCCGCCGATCACGACCCCAATGCCGTTATCGTCGATTCTCATCATTTCGGATCCAGAAAGACAACACGAGGCAGGTTCTGTCAGTGCCGCTTGTTCAAGGTCGAGAGAACCGGGAATTTTCACTGCCGATTGCGAAGGGGCCGTTGCATATTCAGCGAACATTCCAGAAGTAAGATCGGCGTTTTCACAACGTGATTCCGACCAAGTGTTACATGCTGAACAAACACCACAATGACTCGTAGTGTTCATCACGACTCGATCACCGATTCGGCTTTTGTCGACACCTTCTCCAACATCGACAATAACGCCTGAGCCTTCGTGACCTAGGACCTTTGGCGGTGTTGAAGGAAACAGCCCTTGCGTAATGTGAACATCGGTTCCGCAGACACCGATGGTGTCGATTTTCACGACAACTCTGCCAGGTCGAGCCACCGGGTCCGGCACTTGATCGAGAGTGAATTTATCACCGCCGTGCCAGGTCATCAGTCGCATCATCGGCTTGCCTTGTCCTTATCGCTGTCGAGTTCACGTTGTTCTCAGTGGATAGTAGGCGCGAGTGAACGCCGGTTCAACTCCGCTGAACACGAAATTTCAAAAGGATCGAAGGCTAGGAACCGACACCGCATGTCTGAAGTGCGGCGAGTAGTTCGTCAGAAATTTCAGAGAGATCGCCAGCACTCGTTGCCACAACAGCAGCAGCTAAATCAGCAGGGTCGAGTTCACTTGAAAGACACGTTAGCTGCTCGATAGTTAGTTCGCTAACTGGAATCGAAGTCGCTGTGGGCTCTGTGATTGGCTCGATCGTAATCGGCCCTGCGCCATCACCGATTCCGCCATCTGGCTCAACTGGAATAGCAATTCCACCGCCGCACTTTTCTAATGCAGCTTGGAATTCATCAGAAGGAGCGCCGGTTGGGTTACGTAGCGAGCTGAGTGCATCTTCACCAAGTTCGCCAATTAGGCACTCTTGGAACGACCCGTCGCCACCAAATCCACCGCGACCACCACGTAAACCTCCACCGAAGATTCCACTATCTCCGCCGAAAGCTCCCTCACGTACCCCAAATTGTAATCCACCGCCGGTGTCACCGAAGTTGATACCGCATTCTTCGAACGCTGCAAGCGATTCTGGATCGAGACCTAGTCCGTCGCCTTGACCCAGATTATCGAGTGCGTCGTCGCCAAGAATTCCGGTAAGACACTCGCGAAATTCTGGATCAGCGAAGCCACCACCTACAAATCCACCACCACCAAGAATTCCTCCGACACCACCGGGACGACCAAACTCTGCACCACATGCAACAAAAGCAGCGGACGTATCTGTGGGGTCGAGCCGACTGAGGGCTCTAAGATCGAATTCGCCGTCGCTTAAGTCCATACCAAGTTCGCCAGCTAGACATTCTTGCGCTTGAGGATCCGCCAAGCTGGCTGCACCAGCAGTGGCTAGATCGCCCGGGACACGAATCCTACCTGCGGGCTCGCCTTCCGAAGTGGAAGCCGACTCCGACACAACAGCCGGTACCGCCGTTGGAGGTTCAGCGGTTGGCTTCTCAGCGGCAGAATCGCAAGCGGCGGCAACTACCGCAATCATCAAGGCGATAGAAATGAGAAGCGTTGATCGTGAAATATGGGGCATAACGACTTTTTAATAATCCGAATAGAAAATTATCGATCCAACCAGAACGCCCCGTGCGAGCGCGTAGAAAAATCGATTCCAAACATGCTAATTGCTTCGTGTTTAGGATATGTGAATATTCCCGGTCTATCACTCGATCACACGAAGAAGATCAGCACACGCACTGAGCGACTCTAGCGTTTGTTTACCCTGACACATCAGCACCATATTTCCGGCAACCACGTAGTCGAAATACTTAGGGAACCCACACCTTCCAACGTGATGCCCGCCGTTCGAATCGCAACGACGACGCTCAGTTAGCCCTTCTTTCCACGTTTGATCGTCGGCGTAGAGCGAAGCACCAGCGCCGGACGCATGATTAGCGAACTCGACACCCGCGCTTTTCGCCGACGCATGGGAGAAGTAGAAACGTGCCTCATAGTCGAGCCGGGCGTACGGATCGATACCGTAGAAACCATAGTGAGCCGAACTCGCCTCAGGTAGATTTTTCACATCGTATATTTTCGATTTTTTGAATCCGGCTGCCTCAAGATCGGCGATCGTATATTTGCGCTCGGTGTCTTCGAGACGAGCAATCATGCCCTCAACATCGATATCGATTCCGCACGTTGCTATCGCGTTCGAGAAACCCAACAAAAGTCCGCCGCCAAGCAACTCGCCGTAGCCATCGGCGAACGATTGTCCAAGCACTCCGACCATGCACTGTTCGTCTGGCGAAGAATATCGCTGAGGGTCAGCTCCGCTAACTGCGTCATCATCAGCGTTTGAAGCGGCTAGGGCAGCCAATTCCTCTTGAGTCAAGCACTCGGTAAAGCCCTGTATAGCGATCTGTGCCTCGTGGCTGGCATCGTCGCCGCCATCGATCATTAACTCCGTAAGCACTCCGGGTGGAATGTCATCCAACAACGAAGCTGCACACGCCGCCGAAGAACCGCTAAAGACGCCCAATTCTCTCTGAATTTGCCCTGCTAAAAAACCAACAACGAACTCGTTCGAAAAGCAGCGCTGTGTAGCGGCGTTTTCTTCGTCGGTTGTCTTGATCTCGCCCAGAGCGAGCGCCTTCAGGCGATCTTCGCCCAGTTTGGCGGTGAAGCATTCAAGATCGGCTTCAGGAATCTGGCTCAGGAACGCGTGAAAATCGGTTTCTGGCAATTCAGTGATAATCCCAATCGAAGGTGTCGAAGTTGGGGCCGGTGTAGCGGTTGGTGGAATTTCTGTCGGTTCCGCGGCTGTGCTCCCGCAAGCCACGAACACGGCAGCAACCAAAACTAGGATCGAGACTAAAAGCGAGCGACGATACATCTGTTCCTCGAATATTGCTTGTTCAGCCCAAACTCAGGATAGTGCACTAGAATTTCTACAGCCGGTTTACTTCGAAAACGGCGATTTCACGAGGATTTAGTTCGCTGGCCTTACAACGATGTTCACGAGCCTGCCCGGAACGTAAATCTCTTTGACTATCACCATGCCTTCTAGGTGGCGAGCCACGTTCGTTGCCGATTTAGCGGCAGCGACCGCATCGTCTTTGTCGATATCGGCAGCAACTTCGATCTGGTCACGCAGCTTGCCTTGAACCTGCACGGCAAGCGTAATCGTGTCGCTCGTAATAAGTGATCCATCGAACTTGGGGTTCAGTTCAAGGTGAATCGAACCGGTATGACCCGTTCGCTCCCAAAGCTCTTCCGCCAAATGCGGCGCCAAAGGTGCGACATGCAAAAGCAATCGATTCACGGCATTTCGCCACGTCGAGGCAGAGACGTCGCCAGCATCGTATCGATGGGAAATCTCAGTCGTGAACTCCATTAAAGCCGATATCGAAGTGTTGAACTTGAATGTCTCCATATCGGAGAGAACGCGCTTGGTCGTAGCATGCGACGCCCGTTCCAAGACCTTCTCGCCGTCTGAACCGCTCAAGCCTGATTCGTCACGCAAAGTAACGTCCCAAACTCGACCCAGCCAACGACGGATGCCATTGATACCGGAGTCCGACCAATCGCCACCTTGATCCCAAGGTCCCAAAAACATCAGGTAACAACGAAGCGTGTCGGCACCGTGCCGCTCGACCACCGGATCGGGAGTCAAAGGGTTCGATCGCTTTGAAATCTTCTTGTGATCTTTGATGAGCATTCCCTGGTTCATCAGCTTGGTATATGGCTCGTCAAAGTCGAGGTATCCAAGATCACGCAACGCCTTGTTGAAGAAACGTGAGTAAAGCAGGTGCATCACTGCGTGCTCGGCTCCGCCCATGTACTGGTTGACCGGCATCCACTGCTTCACCTTCTCCGAATCGATTGGTTCTTCGAGCGGATTCTTGCTCGCAAATCGCAGTTGGTACCAAGATGAACACACGAACGTGTCAAGAGTGTCGGTTTCGCGTTTGGCGTCCTTCCCGCAATCAGGACATGGAACATGCATGAAGTCGGGGTGCTTCGCTAACGGCGACTTACCATCGGCTTCAAATGTCACATTTGAAGGCAGTATCACTGGCAAATCCTTCTCTGGAACCGGCACAGTTCCGCAATCATCGCAGTAGATGATCGGGATGGGCGTGCCCCAGTATCGCTGACGCGAAATCAGCCAGTCACGAAGGTGATACGTGATAGTCCGAGTGCCTATTTTCTCGGATTCGATCTTGTCGGCGATAGCTTCCTTGCCATCGGTGCTCGACAGTCCATCGAACTCGCCTGAATTCACCTGAGTTCCAACTGGAATCCAAGCCTCTTCCAGTTCGCCCCTATCCCAGTTCGGTGGGGCGACTACTACTCGAATTTCAAGATCGTACTTCTTAGCAAAAATGAAATCACGTGAATCGTGAGCGGGAACGCCCATAACGGCTCCAGTGCCGTAGGTTGCCAGTACGTAATCACCTACTAAAACAGGAACGCGCTCGCCGTTAAGTGGATTAATGCAATACGCACCCGTTTCGACGCCCGTTTTCTCACGTTCTGTCGATGTTCGATCGATTTCGGTTTGTCGACCTGCCGCGGCTACGTATTCTTCAACCGCGGATTTGTGCGAAGGCTGCGTCAGTTTTTCGACAAGCGGGTGCTCAGGTGCCAAAACGACGAACGTAACGCCGTAAACAGTGTCGATTCGAGTGGTGAAAGTTTCGATCTTCTCACTGGCAGCGAATTCGCTTACATCGAACCCGATGGTCGTTCCCGTTGAACGACCGATCCAGTTCCTCTGCATCGTCTTGATCTTCTCAGGCCAATCGATCTTGTCCATATCCAGAAGTTCATCGGCATATTTCGTTATGGCAAAGTACCACTGCGGCAATGCCCGCTTGATTACGGGCGTGCCGCAACGTTCGCATGCTCCGTCTTTAACTTGCTCATTGGCAAGCGTCGTTTGGTCTTGCGGACACCAGTTCGCCTGACCGTGTTTTCGGTAGGCGAGTCCGTTTTCGTAGAACTTCAAGAACCAATACTGATTCCATTTGTAGTAGTCAGGATCGGAAGTCGCGAGCTCGCGTGTCCAATCGTACCCAGCACCCATTTCTCGGAACTGTCGGCGCGAGTTGTCGATGTTCTTGTAAGTCCACTCACGAGGATCTTCGCCGTGTTCGATCGCTGCATTTTCGGCCGGAAGTCCGAACGAATCGAAGCCCTGGGGCTGCATGACGTTGTAGCCCTGCATTCGTTTGAAACGAGCGTGCGTATCGGCGGGGGCGTAGGCATACCAGTGGCCCATGTGAAGCTCGCCAGATGGGTACGGAAACATCGTTAGCGCAAAGTAGTTCTCTTTGCCCTCAACGTGGTCGGCGGCTTCGTATATGCCGTCGGCTTCCCACTTCTCTTGCCATTTTTTCTCGATATTGGCAGGCGTGTAGCGGTCGGAATCGTTACCCGATTCTCCGCCTTCTGAACCTGATCGACTTTTACCCGTTGTAGTCAAAATTCGCTTCCGGACTTGCTCGTGATCGCTGTGTGTTCGCTGGCGATCAAACCAATTTAGCTCGCACTCGTGTGCGAGAAACACGCCACGAGTGGCGAATTTTACCAATGGTTGGGAGCGAACGGCGGATACGAGGCTATTTAGACGGGCTAGCGAGTGCCCATTTCCAACGTACGTAGACGAGCGTGCCGATGATTAATGCTGCCCACGGCATCGAAAACGTAGCGAGTCCAACCGGGATTAGCGGAAGCATGCAAACGACGAAAATAACTAACGCAGACGTTTTCATCTTTTGACTAGAGCGACCCAATAACTCGGTGAATCGTGAGAGTGTGACGCCAGCTATAGTCGCGATCAGCGCGAACCCACCGATGCTTAGGGCCATAGAGAATCCCTCATCTTTGAACGATGGCTGGAACGCAATGACACCGACGGTGATTACAAAAATAATCGACCATCCCGTGATTAGTATGTCTCGAACACTAGAACTCATAGCAGTTCAGACTACCCAATCTCAACCCCATCGCCAACATGGATTTCAGTGTGGTCTTCAACCGGTAGCAGCCTAATTGCGAAAGTCGGAATTTCGAATCCGTTCGCCGTTATAAGACTTTTCATGATGTCTTGATCTTGCTCACCATCGACGGGATTTGCATGTGTTGCCAAACACCGAGGAATGGTTTTTTCGGCCGTGTATACGTGGTCGCCAATGGTCACTCGGCCCGACCATGAAATCTCTTCCCAAGCTTCTGCGCCTTCGATAACTACGTTAGACCGAAATCTTCTGCCATCGACCGTAATTCCCATGCTTGCTTCAAGAGCAGTCAGCGACTCACGACTGAATATCGTTACTCCACCAATTTCCGAATCATGAAATAAGCCCTGTCGTCCGTCGCCGATCAGGTTCAGCGGAACTCGCTCAGGGTGACCCACAAGCGGGTTAGTATCGAGCGAGGTGACGTACTCTCCAAGAGCCTCGCTTAGGTCATAACGATCTTCCTCGGAATCGATCGATCCTTCAACGAACATTTCGCCTTCATAGTTCAGTGTGAGCGTCCGAGTAGCGTCGTCGTAACTAAGATCGAGAAGGGCCATCGCCGGTGTGTTTGAAAGAGCGACAAAGTTGATCTTACGTCGCCATGCCCAGTCGTCGGGGGCGCCCTGATCGGCGAACCGAAAAGCCAGCACTCGATCGCCCTGAACTTTACCGCCATTCACCTCGATACTATCGAGTCGCTCGGGAGTAAACGACTTCACAGGGTGTCGGTACAGTTCTACTACTTGCATGAGAGGCGTTTTCCTAGCTTTAGAAGCGTGACTCGCCGCGCTTCGAATCAAAATGCGTCTTCAGATCGGGGTTGGCGACGATGTAGTCTTTCGAATCCATCACCAAGTTTTCCTGAAGTTGAATCGTCATTCCGCCGTCCACAGCCAGAACGTGACCCGTGATGAACGATGATTCGTTTGAGCACAAGAACCCTACTGCGTTGGCAATATCTTCAGGCACACCCGTTCGACGAACAGGGTAATGCAGCTCGAACAATCGGAACCCAGCGTCGTTTCCAACCTCGTTCCAGTGCTCGTCACCCCGCTCGGTAACGATGTGACCGGGGGCAATTGCGTTTACGGTAATTCCAAGTGGACCAAAGTCGATCGCCATCTGCTTGGTGAGTCCGATCACCGCTGCTTTACCTGCGTTGTATATCAACGAACGTGGAGCCTGATGAAGTCCGTGCACGGAAGCCATGTTTACGATTCGCCCGACGTTTTGCGCTGGCGGATTGCCGTGTCGTCGCCCGGCACCACTCCACGAGGACTGCTCGAAATTTGGGTCGGTTCCCGACTCTTCCATCGCGGGAACGGCGTACTTCGCTCCCAGATATAGAGCTCCAACAAGCAGGTCCATGCCGCTGTGCCAGTTATCAGGCTCTACTTCAACGGCACTACCAGCGTTGTCGGCTCCTGCGTAGGCGTTTTGAACGAGAAGATCGAGTCGTCCGAAAGACGAAACAGCGGATTCGACCATCTCTTCGGCAGTCGATTGCTTAGATACGTCGCCGGCCATGAACTCGGCCTTGCCTCCGGCTGCACGAATCTCTTTGACGGTGTTTGCCCCAGCGGATTCGTTCACGTCGACGATCAGAACGCTGCCGCCATCGGCTGCTATTCGTCGAGCGCACCCACCGCCAATACCGAGCGCTCCACCAGTAACAATTGCGCCTCGACCGTCAAATCTGCCCATTAATTTCGCCTCTGTAGTTCGTCTGAAAGTGTGTATGAACCAAACGAGGTCATTGTTCCAGATTTGAGAACGCTATGGGGTGACATATTCACTTTCTCCACAACGGGTCGTCACCCTCTTCTCGACCGGAGCAAAGCGGAGTGGAGAGACCTGAAACGAAAGTACCGCCAGTGAACTCCAGCGGCACAAATCAGTTGAATATCGAACTAAATAAACGGCGCGCTCAATCCAGATCCCTCCACTCCGCTTTGCTTGGGTCGGGACGAGGAAGATATGCGCATCGATGAATGCGGATCAGCTTCATCGGAAAAAATGACCTCTTCCAGATCGGAAGTCAAAACACTCGACCAACACTTGGTGACGGCGTAACCTGCCACCGTTCGGCAGATCAACTGTCGAACTCACAGGAGAAAAAAACTTGGCATTCGATGTAATTATTCGCGGCGGCACAGTGGTCGACGGCACGGGAGCGGCTCCCCTGAAAGCCGATATCGGTATTACCGGCGAACGAATCACGGCCATTGGCGATATTCCTAAATCGGCTAGTGAATCAACCAAGACAATCGACGCCACCGGACTTCACATCTCACCCGGTTTTATCGATGTTCACTCACACGCCGATGTGGCCCTGCTGAACGATGGCCAACACGCACAAGGCATCCGGCAGGGTGTGACGACGGAAATCATTTCTCCCGATGGGCTCTCGCTTGCTCCGCTTTCGGCTGAAAAATACAAGATGTACAGCACGTACCTATCAGGAATACTGGACGTGGCTCCCGATGACATCGATATGTCGTCGATCAGTGCCGCTCGTGCGAACTACCACAACAAAACCGCCTGCAATGTGGCGATGTTTGCGGCTCACGGGCCTATAAGGCTCGAAACGGCTGGTATGAACGATGTACCACTAACCGGCGATCTTCTCAAAGCCACGAAACAGTTACTTCGAGAGTCGCTAGAACAGGGAGCTGTTGGGCTCTCCACTGGCCTTACATACTTCCCGCACGCATATTCTGACACCGCCGAGATGTGTGAATTGATGGAAGTCACGAAGGAGTTCGATCTGCCATTGTCGATTCACCTTCGTAGCCACAACCGGGACCGTGCGTTCGGTAACGGGGGCGTTCCGGAAGCTCTCGAGATTGCAAGGCGTACTGGTTCGAAACTCCACTTCGAACACCACCGCACGTTCCCGAAAACGGCGGGACAGGTTGCCGAGCTCATGGAGCCGATAGACGCAGCCAAGGCTGAGGGTCTCGACATCACTCTCGAGGCATACCCCTATTCGGTTGGTTCGTCGTACCCAGTGGCGTACTTCCCCGGCTACTTCAACGAGGGTGGAACAGAGGAAATGCTCAAAACTTTGTCCGACAAAAAGAAGCGAATCGAACTTATTTCCCGTATGGGTGAAGACAACTATTCGACCCCGGCCGGCAATGTGTGGTCGTTCATCGGTTTGGAAAAGTACAAGCATTTCGAAGGCCAGCAGTTCGAGGACGTGGCAGAGGAGTGGGGACTTAGTGTTGAGGAGATGATGTGTCGAATGATGGTCGAGACGAATTTCGCATGTGGCATGCGAGGTGCCCCGCCTGCGAACATCGCGAAATGGCGTCAGGTCGAAGCAGATGTGATGGAACTGTTGTCGAGACCCGACTACATGATCGGATCTGACTCGATCTCTGCTGGCGGCGTACCGCACCCACGTGGTCACGGCTGTTTTGCACGGTTTGTTGGTCGTCTGCGTCGACGTCACAACTACCCGATCGAGCAAATCATCCAGCGCGTTACACAAAACCCTGCTGAACGTTTCAAATTGACCGACCGTGGTGTTCTCGCAGAAGGCAAGTTCGCTGATCTAGTGATTTTCGACTCAGAGACGATTAACGATCGAGCGACATTCGACGATCCAATCGCCTACGCAGAAGGCGTCCCGCACGTAATCGTGAACGGCAAGTTGGTGGTCGAAAACGAAGCGGTCACTGGCGTGATGGCAGGACACGCCATTCCGTAGACCGTTCCGAATAAGTCTAAGTCACGCCACAGGTAATGAACATATGGCATAGGACTATCGTCCCGTACGCGAGTAATACTCATGTAACCGCCGTTTGAAGATCATAGTTTGCAGGAAACCACCGCAACGGTATTGAGGAGACCGAAGCGGAGGGGATATTTTGACTATGAACTTCTCGCGACTTACTTTTGGTTCTCGCACCAATAACGCCAGCGCTACATCTGCAATTCCAATTTCGGTTTCAAACCGATTCATTGCAGCACTTTTGGCGACATTCGCCGCACTTACTATTTCGTTCTTCGGATCGGCTCAATGGGCAAGTGCAGATTCGGGCACTACTTCGCCCGTTCCTGATCCGAGTCCAATCCCCGGCACTCCAACTGACGTAACAGCATGAGCTGGCGATCAGGTAGCTGCTGTCTCATGGCAATCCGCCTAAAATAGTGTTCGTGCCGATGGGTATGTAATGGTTTCAAACCCTGGCGAAATTACGGTCGAAGCTGAGCAAGATCAATTCCTCATTAGAGTTCCCGGACTCGAAAACGGCACGGAGTACACGTTCACTGTCACTGGACTCAAAAAGAACGGTCGAAGTTGAGGCTTCAGAGCCATCAAACGCCGTAACGCCTTCGGCAGATAGCGAACTCGACGACGACGAGTTGCGACGCCTACACGAACGACTTCGCAAAAAGGCTGCTGAAGCTCGAAAGCGATTCGAAAAGGCGCAAGAGCACGCACGAGAAAAACTCGAATCGACACGAGACCGAGTCGATGGTCACCTCGACAAACAAACCGACCGCGCACGCGAGTTTGTTGAGAAGGCACGGGAGCTTGCCGATAAGCGAAACGACAAGCAGTCGGAACAGGCTCGCAGCTGGTATGGCCGACTCACAAATTCGCAGGAACGAACCGACGAGCGAATTACGAGAGCTGAAGAAAAAGCCCGAAGCAGAGTCGAGAAGGCCACCGAACGAGCCGATAACGTTCTCGCTCGAACAGAAGAACGCCTAACCGACTGTGTCTCCTGCATCCGTGATCGTCTGCACAAATTGCTCATTCGACTTCGCGAGGTCTGGTCGGAACGCGCTAACACCGAATCTTAATTCGGTCTTTCACAAATCGTTCGCAAATATGAAGGCATACGGACAGCCTCATACCCCCAATGCCCTAGGGCGGATATCGTTTGTATCCGCCTGCTTGATTAAGCGTCCGCCTAATGATCAAGCTGAGCTCTGCATGCTCGAATTAGCCCACTACGACCAATGTCATCCTGAGGCTCTCGAAGGGTCATTTTCAGGATCTTTCTCAACCGAGGGCAGCGTTAGTCGCAGTCTCGTTAGTCGCGCTCGTCATCGGATGACTCGGCTCCGCGGCGCAATTCTCCTAACCTAGCCCTTCCGTCTGGAAGGGGACAGCTGCGGTGTTTACCGATTTCGAAAATCGGGAATGTCGAGA
>Ga0233439_10001735_pt1 | contig 26796 bp, 20 predicted proteins | sample SI_123_September_6_FD_182713 | JGI IMG/M metagenome (GOLD analysis project Ga0233439, IMG submission 182713) | Seawater microbial communities from Saanich Inlet, British Columbia, Canada - SI_123_September2016_100_MG | ecosystem: Environmental > Aquatic > Marine > Inlet | place: Canada: British... | reverse complement strand
ATTTGAAAGCTCTTATGAAAGAAATCCGTCAAGTCATTCGAGTAATATTAGGTGCATTGCAAAATACGCCTTATCCAATAAACTACAATGGTCAACAACAAGTTTTGGATGATTATATGAAAACTATGCACGGAGACGAATGGATGGATACACGAAGACCACGATTATACTTTACTGGACCCAATTCAGTAGCACTACAAGTAGAAAACGTATCGTCTGCGCCAGTTTCCTACGACGAAAATCATTCCTCTTTATCCAATGATGCATTAAAATCCGTAGAAAAAATAACGTCCAATTATTGCGTTACTGAAAAAGCAGACGGAGAACGTTGTATTTTGTTTGTAGGGTCAGACGGCAAAGTGTATTTGATCTCTCGTACATTGAAAGTAATCTTTACTGGATCCCAAACCAAGAATAAATCGTGTTTTAATTGCATTGTAGATGGGGAATACATATTGTACGGCAAAAATAAGGTGAAACTATTCCAGTTTTCCGCATTTGATATCTATTTTATTGGTGGTAAAGGTGGTCATAAAGAATCCAATATACGCAACTGGCAATTTGTCTCAACTGATTCTACTGTGTTACAAACCCGATATAATGCATTGAAAGAATTTCATCAGAAACTAGATTTAGAGACGGTTACAAAGGGGGCTAAGTGTATTTTCCAATTTCGTGTAAAAGAGTTCTTGTACAGTGATGCAGATGATAATAGTATTTTCAAATTATCAAGAGATGTATGGGCAAGACGCAAAACTTATCCATATGAAATCGACGGTTTGATTTATACACCCATGTCTTATGGTGTAGGTGGAAATAAGAAAGGTCAATGCTCTGATATTGGTTTCAATTCTACATGGAATTGCTCTTATAAATGGAAACCACCGGAATACAATACAATCGATTTCTTAGTTGTTACTGAAAAAGACAAACAAAATCACGATATGATTCGTTCGTATGTAAAGGGAAAACAAATAGTACAATATAAGACCGTGTATTTAATGGTTGGATTTGATACAAAACAAACACGGTTTATGAATCCATTTGATGAACTGATTTACGACAAATTGCCTAAAGATGTTGGATCAGACAAGAATAATAATCATTATCAAGTGAAACCATTTATACCTGATTCACCGTACAATCCAATGTCCTATGTTTGTTACGTTCCTTTAGTCGATGATGGTAAAGGAAAACAAATGATGACGGAAGAAGGTGAGTATTTTGATGAAAATATGATTATCGAATTCAAGTATAATAAAAGTGCGATTGAAGATCATCCGTGGCGATGGGTACCATTGAGAATCCGTCACGATAAAACACAAAGTTTATTGGAAGGGAAAAAATCAATGAATGTATTCAAAAACGCGAACGATGTTTGGAAAACCATTCATTATCCAATTAGTGATAAGATGATTACTGGATTAGAACCTTTGGTGAATAATAATGAAGTTGTTGAAATCTATTACAATTCTACGGTAGATAAGACTCAATCAAAAACCAATTCCATGCGCGATTTCCATAACCTGTATGTGAAAAGTAAGTTAATTATTGGTGTTAGCGAGCATTTACAAAAACAGCCAAATCAACAGAATCCATTATTAATTGATTATGCGGTTGGAAAAGCGGGTGATTTAAGCAAATGGATACGATCAAATTTAAAATTCGTTTTAGGAATCGATTATAGTAATGATAATATACATACTAAACACGGAGGTGCATGCGTACGATTTTTACAACATCGTACTAATAATCGCAATGACCCATTACGTGCATTATTTATAGAAGGAAATAGTAAATTAAATATTCGTACTAAATCAGAGGCTATTGTCAAACCATTTGATAAAGATCTTGTACAATATGTCTTTGGACAAAAGAACATACCAAATGGAGAGAAACTCGCATTTGATTACGGAGTTGCGAAAAATGGATTTTCCATTAGTTCTTGTCAATTTGCCATACATTATTTCTTTGAAAACACCATTATCTTGCATAGCTTTCTACAAAATCTATCGGAATGTACTCAATTAAATGGATATTTTGTGGGTACATGTTTCGATGGTCAAAGTATTTTCGATCGTCTTAAGACAATACCGAAAGGTCAATCGTACGGTGTTCGTGCGGATGATCATAGTATTTTTGAAGTGGAAAAAATGTACAATACATCCATTAGTGAATTGCCTGATGATCATACGAGTGTTGGTATGCCTGTAAAAGTATTTTTAGAGAGTATTGGACAACATATTGTCGAATATTTGGTCAATTTCTCCTATTTGGTTCGTATTATGGAAAATTATGGTTTCGAATTGGTAAAACGGGATGAAGCCAAAAAAATAGGATTCTCTGATGGGTCCGGAATGTTTGATCTACTGTACAAATTAATGAGTCATGAACAAACCAAATCGAAAAATACCGGTGATTCATTATTTATTCGAGATGCGTTAAACATGACGAAAAGTGAGAAGAAAGTATCATTTTTGTACCGTTATTTCATCTTTAAAAAAGTACGCGAAATATCCAGTTCTACTATGGAAACACTACAAAGAAAGATTATTATGGATGCTGATGACGAAGAAAAAGAAGAAAAAGAAGAAAAAGAAGAAAAAGAAGAAAAAGAAGAAAAAGAAGAAAAAGAAGAAAAAGAAGAAGAGCAAGATAACCCTACTACTCTTGAACCTATACTGGATGATTTTGCTGACTCTAATATGGATGATACCAAACAATCGACACCACCTAAAAATCAAAGAAAAATGAAAAAAATAAAAAATAAAAAAATAGTGTTAGATTAAACCCCTGAATATTCATATTATTGATTAAATAGAATCTGTAAAATCATAATAAATAGTATTATCTATTATGATATACGAGCAATATAGCACACCATAAATCTACTTTTTTTTATCATTCTTATCGAGTCCCTACATGAATAAGAATCAACCATATTATGTGAAAAGCAACATTCATCCATTGCAACAAAAACGGATCAATACTATGATCTATTATTTATTCCCACGTTATAATATGGCTATATTATCTCCTAATTTGTTCATGTTTAATGACCACGAAGAAGAAACCTTGTATAATACGGGCAATAGTATTATAACACGCCATGTACTGTCATTTTCATTAAGTAAATATATGGAAGAAGTCAATCATAAACTGAAACTGTGTAACCAGAAAAAAAAAGTGAAAACCAATTGTTATAATAATATTCAAACGTTGTCGAAAATTAAACATGTCAAGTTCATTTTTTATGAGTTGATTGAATTGTACTCGATTATGAATTTAAAATGGGAAAACTACAGTAAAATGAACTCGGTACATTTTGGCAAAGACGTCAATACCACCATAAAAATGTGTCAATATATCCGTAAAGATGATCAAGTCAATGACGAATTTTATTCGGTTTATACCAAGAATTATTCTCTCAAAGTACTTGATTATTATTATCAAGAAAAACCCAATATGATGGATTTGCTTATTTGTGATTCAAGTAGTGAAATGGAAGATCAAAATGCAATGACACTTATTCTACAGTTATGTATAGGGTTATGTTGTCAAAAACACAAAGGTACATGTATTGTGAAATACGGCGATACATTTTCATTATTATCCTTGGATATTATTGCCTTTTTGTCTCACTTTTATGAAAAAACATTTGTATTGAAACCCAGTATATGCGATTTATCTACTGGTGAAAAATACATTGTTTGCAAGAATTTCATTTACAATGGCTTGAGTACAAAGATTTATGAAAATATAAGACAATTGTTTATTCATGTCAGTACATCAAATGTGAATTTACATAGGCTAATACGTTTGCCGATTCCGCTATTTATTTCTAGTAAATTAGAAGAAATAAACTCTATTTTTGGACAGTCTCGTCTGGAACATATCCAATATTTATTGATTAATAAAGATAAAGACAAAACCGTTGGAAATCCTAACAATCATGATGAATATACACAAAAATGCAAAGACTGGTGCTACAAATATAATATACCTGTACTATCTCAATAATTGAGGTCGTACCATTTATTTGCATTTACGGATAGAACCATCGGGTTGAATCACAGGTGTGCATTTATTTGGATATCCGTATTTATCCTTAATAGTATATCCATTTGGTGCGACTCCGTATGCTAAAGCATTTGCAGTAGAAGGACCGAATGCTGAAAGTAATTTTGACCCTGCATCCGTAATTGTATCGTACTTTAAACGTGCTAAACGAGAACTGGAATCAACTGCACCTTGTACTGCAAATTTAGTATTGTTGGGTTTATAATACACAGGTACATAATTAGTAGTAGCCGAATTATTGCAATATTGGATTGTATTTGAGGAATATACATTTTCAGCACTATTACTTGGATTATCAATACGCAAATTGGTAAATTGGTTTTGTTGAAACGTTTTATTACGACTTTTTAAATATTGACCCGCTGACGAATAATTTTCGAGACGGTTGTTCTTGCTGTTATTGTACTTAGGACGAGTCATACCTGCACTTCGAACACGACGTCTTGCATTGTCCACAGTAGATAAACTTGGAGTACCACTTTTGTCTACAATAGTTGAATCGCATGCATTACATGGTAATTGCGAACTATTATTATCCAATACAAAATGGAGAGAATTCTGATTTGGATTTTGACAAATTTCCTTTGCAGCTGTTTGTACGGTCGATCCTCCTGGTGTTTCCATGAGAGCCCTAATAGAAGCCGAATTCTTTACTTCACTCTTTTTTGTACTATTGTTATGAATAGTTAGACGGTAGTGTTTTAAAGGTAGTGGTCCAAATATGGATTGTTTTGTGATGGATGTATCAGTTACCTTATTTTTCTGCAGTACATTGTATATTTCCGAGAAAGTTTTACCTTTCCATGAAATATATTCTAATTTATTTAATCCTAAACGACCTTCTTGACTTGATTCCATAGTATTTTATAAAAGTAAGTTATATACTATACTACAATATTAAGAAAAAGATTATATTGTTTCAATAAAAAACAAAATAAAAAGATTGTTTTCTACTAAAATAAGAATACAATCGATTATCATCCAATTGTTAGACATTTTCGTTGGTCAAATACTAAAAAAATGAATATGAATCTATTAGCATTGAATTTAGATGATTACAACGCCAAAAATTTCTACTACCTAGAACCCAAGAAAAATATCATTATGAATGGAATATTTACTAAATTTATTTATACTGACCCATATTTTACCATGAATGAGGTGTTTTTTTATATACCAATTCAATACACTTACATTGATTTCAATCATGATAATGATTATTATACTGTGTTTTTCGACATATCACAAGTACAAAATGCTTCCATTATTGAAAAATTGAATAAACTAGAAACCGAAGTATTGTATCATTATGCTATTTTTATGAACCGTAGAAAATGTACATCGAGAATAATTGTCCATAAATTAACACAAGGATCGTTTAAAATACGGAAAACCAAAGTTCATAAACCAGGCGATCCTCCTAAACACTTCCTTTTGAAAATTTCTGGTATTTGGGAAGCAGATGCGACTTATGGATTAACGTCTAAATTCGTGGAAGGAACCGCAAATTAATGAAATGTCATTTTCATTGCTGGTTGACTTTTTCCAAATGGTTTTGTTCCATTTTTTACAAGATCATGATTTACATTTTTTACTTTAGGATAATATCGTGTTTTAAAATCAGTGACTTTTACTAAATGTTCTTTTTCGTTATACGTATAATGTAAGTTTTCAATTGTATTAAATCCCTCTGATGTTTTCATACGGAAACGCGTAACCTCTTCTTTATTTACATCTCGATTTACACCATGATGAAAATGAATCATTTCTGTACTTAGTATTTTATAAAAATTACTTCTATCTATTGTTAATTTTTTGACTTTTGCTCGTTTTTCTAATTCATTGTCTTCATACCCCCATGCCCAAAAATTAGGAAACCCATTTATTGATTCAAAATCATTTGCAGTAATAGATAAAATACCACCCAATGTGTGTGTAAATCCGTAAAAATGTTTAATTACGCCACTGGTTGTTTTAAAATCGAATTGATCTTTGTAAAATGGTAAAGTGTCAATATCATTAAACACTAAAGTTATATTTTCATAATCATCAGGATATTGTTCTTTTACAAATAAAAAACCAATGTTTTTCATAGCGCCTCGATTAAATGGTCTTGTATCATTTTGTTCGATAAACAATATTTTATATTCGTCTGGTTTCATGTCTTCTAATATATACTTCATGTGGCGCAAGAAAAAATCATAATGTGTCTTTCTATCTCTATATGGAATAATAAATACAATTTTTGGTACTTCTACCATAATATTAATGTAAAAATATATATCTTATTTATACATTTTTTTCTTGTTTTAGGCATACTTTTACTTATTTAGATAGATCTTTCCCTTTCTATTTTTGGGAACTCGAAGTATAAATGTATCCTGTATAGGCTGTGGATTATAAGATGGTACAACTGCTTTGTTATTATTGATTGTACTACATGTACTGGTATAGGTTGAATTTGTGTAAATTGATGATTCTGTATAACAACTCATATTGTCATCATTGTCATCAGACATGTAATTATTTTCAACAGGATGGTGGTGTTCATGGTTGTGGTGATTTTGGTCGTTAGATGGCAATGGTATTGAATCACATACTTGACTTTCTATAGTAGCTTGATCATCATCACTACAATGTTCATGTTCGTTTTCGTACAAATGTTTATCATAATCAGGAGGACTAAATGGATCATTCGTATTTGAATTCAAAACAGCCCCAGTAGAATAGGGGTCATGGTGATGGTGATGGGGTGAATTTTGTGGCGGATGGTGATGATGTGAATTTTGTGGCGGATATTGTGGTGGTGGATAGGCATAATAAGGAGGTGGATAATAGGGAGGATGATACATTGGTGCATTAGAAGGACATGCTGCAGTATTATATTGTTGTTGCGAACAACCATAGTAAGATGTTTTTTGCATAGGGTATGGATAAAACGAATTATTGTTATTACAGTGAGATGACATTAAAAAATAAACTATATACACTATCTACAGATTTTCTAAATACTACAGATTTTCTATTTTTTCTTGTTTTTACTATTTTTTCTTGTTTTTTACTGGTATTAACCATATTTTTGCTTTACCCATGATGGTAATAAATCATCTTTGTAATCTTTGAGTTTTTTGAAACATTTATTGATTGTGACTTCACTCGCCTCATCACCTAATTTTGATTTGATATCCATTTTTGTATAGGATAATTTACAGTAATAAGATACAAAGTATAAAATACCAGCGGCAATGGCTTGAGGGCGATTGTCTGGAATCAATTCTTTTTTTTCCACTTGAAATGCAATGAATTTAGCTAAAAGTTGTTGTTCTGTACTTAATTCTAAACGACTCGAAAAACGCTCAATAAAGGTACTGGGCTTTAATGCACATAATTTCGATTTGTCTTCTTCAATCATCGTTCTTTCGTGACTTTGTAATAATTCTTCTGCACACGAACATCCTAAAGATGCACTATTTTTATCAATGTGGAAAATATCGGCGATTTCATTTGACGTACGAGGACACCCATGCTTCCAACAAGCGATCCAAATACATGCCGCTCGCATTGCATCCCGTTTCATTCCACGATAATTCTTTTGTTCATACAAATCTTTGAATATGGTTTTAGCCATTTCTATAAATACTTTAGGTATTCCGGCATTACTGGCGTATGTACCGATTAATTGAAACTCTTCGTACAACATCTTCTCTTTATGTGGCATAGATTGCCATTTACTCCACTTTCGCAAATTCTTCATTTCATTGGAAGCATTTGACTTACAGAATATTTTACACGCATAAGAAGATTCTTCTAAAAGAGGATCGATTGGATTACCACATCGGGTTGTATCTGGATTATTGGATTTTGAATCCGATGCAAAATATCGCCATTCGGGAGAATAGTCTAAAGTATAATTATTCATGTATCCACATGATGATTTAGGACATGTTTGAAATCCTTCTTCTGTATAAATCATCAATGTTTTACATTTTATACAAAATTCAATTTGTTCGTTGTTGAATAAATTTTCGGAAACCTTGCTCCCTACATCATCTGATTTTACACTTTTTTTTTCTTGGTCATAGATTTCCCATAGCTTTGCCTTTTGACTAGCATTGAGAGATTTCTTTAATTTCTGTGTTTTGGTGTGACTAATAGGGACATGGATCGATGTGTTCGTAGGTGATGTAGTAGCAGCAATAGAGACTTCCATATATGAAAAATACCTAGATTATATATATAGTCGTTTTAACGTATTTTTATTTTTTCAATTTTATTTAATATTGTATTCTTCTATTGTATAAAGTTAGGAATTTAGTATTATGAGTGAAAGTGAAGAGGAAATAAGTGGAGAACAGGTAAAAATAGAAGGGTCAGGAGAAAATGTAGCCGATGAAGCAGCAGACAGTAAATTAGACAAATTAGATGATAATTTTTGTGAAACATTTGCTCGTATGAAGATTGATGGTGTTGAATTTACATTAAATGATAGCGAAAAATTATTTGAATCGAATTTTTTGGTTGATTTTGCTGTCCATTTTCAAGAAAAAAGTCTTAAACCACCAATAATAAATGCATTGCAGAAAGTAGTAAATGCTTTAGGTAGTATATTGCATATTTGTGTTGAAATACTTGTTTATAGTGTTTTAAGTGACGAAGAATTCATCGAAATGATTGACTTTAATAAAATTAGGGCAAAAGCTATCGAAAATTCTATTTATAAATACATTATCAAACATAAAGAAGATAAAAATTTATTGGTTATGGCGTCTCCATACCAAGAAGCAATCTTTACAGCTAAGCATGATCTCTATGACATGCAGGTACCGTTATGTAAGGACAAAATAGTGGAAGAAGAAAAAATAGAATTAGATGCTCTTAAATTTGATCCACCTACCTCAGGAGGGGCATTTGGTGTATTGAAAAAAAAATTAATGGATTTTTTTGAAGAAGGATTGTCAATTGCTTTAGAGTCTTCTTTTAATACAGAAGCATTTGGAGGGATTGTTGAAAAATGGAGTAGCCATAAAGATACAAAGGAATTATTCCGACAACAATTTAATAGGATTAAATTGGAAGGTGGTGATAAAGCTATTGATGATTGTAAAGGTGATGATAAGAATGCTAATACTGTTAATAGTGATGCTGTAGGTGATGAAACAATAGGCAAGCAAGTGGATAATGCTAGTGAAGTGAATGCTAAAGATGATATAGTTCCTGATCAACTTGGTGGTGGTGAAGATGAACATAATAATGCTAGTAATGTTAATGATGATAATAAGAATAATAATGCTAGTGATAATAGTGATGGTGCTATGAATAATAACCAAGAGAAAAGTGATAGTCATACTGATGATAGTAAAGTGAATAATGATAATGCTGTTAATGCTGTTAATGTTGTTGATAGTGCTGATAATGATGCTGCTAGTAAAGAAAAAAAAGAACCCAACGCCAATGCTGGTCACTTTAAAAAATTCTTATGTGATAAGGCAGATTATTTTATTCCGAGTCAACCATTTACAAAAAATGTCAAGTATAAACGATAAACGTATTTAGGAGGCTATAATGTTAATATATACGATTATATTATAAAGCCAATGTACGATCAATACAAACAAGGAGTACAATTTTCTTATATTCTTTTATACCAGACAACGAAAAAATAATGAATATTTAGGATATATTATATTTAATTCTTGACGACTATCTAGTATAAATAGTAATATTAATCTATAGTATCATAATATAGATTAATGGGTCTTGTTTTTCCAGAAGGAATAGAAATTGTACAAGATTATTTTATAGAGGTTATTAAACATGCTGTGTTTAAACAATTAAGTGCCTTTTTGAATTTTCAATTATTGAAAACGAAGGATGATCCCAAAAATGATGATCAAAATACACACATGACTAATGCTATTTTAGATAAAATGAATGAAATATTTGAAGGAAAAAAAGATTATAAAAGTTTAAAAGACTACGAAAAAGAATCATTTGAAAAAAATATTTCTGATAAATGCTCTATATGTGATAAAACGCCTGTGAAAGATGATGTGACTGGGGGGCGTGATGGTGATGAGGGGGAATTAGATGATACAAGCGAAAAAAAAAATAAAGATTATACAGAATATGCATGTAAGCACAAAATATGCAAAAAATGTTATTTACCTAATAATTTTAATTTGACACATACAATTGCTAGCAAAATTGCATCTAAAAAAGGACCCGTAATACCGTGCCTACAATTTTTCATGACAGAAGTTGGAGAAAAAGTAAAAATAAATGTAAATACTAGTTCTAGTGAATCAACAGAATTTCAATTTTACAACTGTTGTCCTATTTGCAATAGTGCAAAAAACCCTGAAACTCCAATACCGAACATATTAATTAATAACAATTATAAACCTGCTGCAGTAAAAGCATCTGATGGGTTTATGAAAGATATATTCGATAAGAAATATAAATTAAAAGATTGCGAGGTTAAAGGAGGTCGTGTAACAATAAAAAAGAAACCTTTGAAAAGAAAAAGTCGAAAACAAAACGTTAAAAAAAAGAATAGGTCGAGAAAACGACAACACAAAACTCGAAAAAAACGAACTTTGCGTAGAAAAGCTTTGAAAATTGTGAAAAAACGTTTAATTATTGGTGGTACTGGTACTGATAAAGAACTAACTGAAGATGAGAACCAAAAAATTACAGAAGTTGATATTAATATTAACTTGAATGACGGAATGAAAAAAATGAAAATGAATAAGTACAATAATAATGATGAAGAAAAAGGTAAATATAAAGCTATGACAGACAAATTAGGTAAAATTAAAATAGATATCAATGATAAATTAAAACTGTATGAAGATGCTTGTAAAAAGGCAGCAACAACAGCACCAGCAGAAGCAGAAGAAGCAAAAGAAGCAGAAACAGCAGCAGCAAAAACACAATCAACATATGAAAGCGACATCGACAAAATAAAAGAAAAAACTATTGAAAGATACCGTGACGAATATCGAAATTTTGATAGTAATTATACGAAAAAAATGTATGAAAAAGAACAAAAGTTTAAACGAAACCAAGAGGACATTATCAAAACAAAAGATAGTGCAAATCAATCAAGTACTCCTGGTGATACTAGTAATACAAACAATAACAATAATAACAATCCACCTGTAAAAAACCCGATGGATACTGACCCTATCAAATCTTATCAAAAATTACAAGATCAAGAACTAAATGAATTACAAGCTGCTCACAAGAAAGATAAAGAAATTTTACAACAGCAACATAAATATGATGAACTATTATTATTGATAGATTGGTATGAGTACTTTTTAAACGAACTTCATACATTAATGATAGAGCATCCACATATTAAAGACAAAGATAAAAAAGATTTAGTCAATAAGAAAGCCCAATACAATCTGAACATGAAAAACAATAGAACAATGAAAGAAAGTGGTAGAAATATGATGAACAAAATGAGTAGTACCGTAAATAGGATCAAACAATTGTACAACCAAAATAAATCTGTTGATGGCGAAGAAGACGAAAAGGAAGGAAGCAAGGGTTGTTGTACTCGTACGCCTTATCATGATGCTGTTACTACATTTGATCAAGTATATGAATCATGTGTTGCAATGATTGAAGGCTTCTTTGGTGTCGGTGACGAGGGTGCTAATAATCCAATCATTGAAAAAGTAAAAAAGATACTTATTAGTTGCATACAAACGTATTTGCAATTCCACTTGGAAAAGTGCATGGAAGAACACATTGGAACTTTATTGATTAAACCACCTGAAGAAAATAAAAAGAAAGGGAAATTTTGGGGTGGTGTTAAAAATGATAGTCCGGAAACTCTACCAGAAGCTATGACACTTGTATCTGATGCTAATGTTTATGTTGTTCCTGATGGTGTTCCTGAAAATGTTAGACCTGCTAATTATATTAATGCAGATATTTATCAAGATCCCAACGCGAATAAACACACATCAACATCTGCCAAAATAAATAAATACCAATCGCCAGTAAATAAACCCTCCACTGACCCGGAAAACCCCAAATCAACTATTCCCATAGTAAATAATGAAAATTCCGACCAAAACATTAATGGCCAAAAGCCAGCAGAACCCCCCAAATCAACTACTACCCACGCAGAAGTAATTAAAAACCAAGTAGAAAAAATTTTAAACAATAATGCGATTGACCGTTGTATTGCATTGCATAAAAAAATCGATTTTAAAAAATGGACACTAAGTTGATTGATAATTACATATCATTATTGAATCGTTTGTCCATTTTTTCCAGTACATCGGGGTTATAGACAAATTTACCAGTAGGTTTATATTTATCAATAGGCGTATAATCTTTGTTCTGTTTTTTACTAGAAGATGTACCGTCTTGATTAGACGAATTATTGGTTCGATTGAAAATACCGGCATTAATACCATCTTCGTCCTCTTCATTGTCGTCATCATTGGCTGGTTTTCGAGGATCGGTAATATCACCTTTTTCATTCATAATTTTACCGGTTTTCTTTTTAAACTCGGTACGTATATAGGAAGGTATCCAATTCGACCAACAGACAAATAATGTATTCGGATGAATGTATTTGACTAGAAATCCATTGTCCTCTAATTTATGGACTAAATATGCAATACATTCGCCCTTATCATATACGGGTTCTCCGAAAATATATTCCGGTACTAAAAACCATATATGTTTTTCGTTCCGTTTATTACGACCAGTCAGTTTAATACGGTTGTGTATCCGATTTAAAATTTTATTGAAAATCGTCAATTGTTTTAAATTCCGGTTCTTGTTTTTTTCGTACAGATCGTCTATATTTACTTTACCAATAGACTCTTCTTCATTTGCATGTAAAAAGATGGACATTCTAATTTAGGATAAATGGAGACAAGTAAAAAGCAAAAATAATATATACAAAATCAATATAAAAAACAACTTTGTTTAAAACGAAAATAAAATCAAGTTTAGTAAAAAATACATAATGATTGAACATCTTGTATTTTCGGGGGGAGCAATTGTCGGATTTACCTATCTTGGTATGCTGAAATACTTGACATTTCATAAGGAAATCGATATGTCTAAAATTAAAAGTTTTAGAGGAACATCAATTGGTTGTATTATAGCCACCTTGCTTGCAATGAAATATTCTTGTACAGATATTGAAGAATACGCGGTGAATTTAAACTGGCTATCTATATTTGATTTCAATATATCGACTTTAATCGATGCTCTTCGGGTAGGTGGTGTATTCAATAAAACAACTGTTATAAAACTAATCAAGCCTTTTTTCCTAGGAAAGGATTTTTCCATTGATATTACTCTACAAGAATTATACGAATACAATCCAGTCGATTTATACTTATACTCTACGAATTTGACCGATTTTACACTGACGGAATTTTCTCATAAAACCCATCCTTCTATGACTGTAATGGATGCTTTATATGCTTCATGTGCTATACCCGTTGTATTTTGTCCATTACAATACGAAAATAAAGTGTATATCGATGGGGCTATTTTCTTGAATTATCCTCTACAGCCGTGTATTGATGAAGTCGAAGATGTAAATACAATTATGGGGTTTTTGAGTTCTTATGACTTGATTGATATTGGTGCGAATGATGCAAAAAGTAGTAACAATAGTAGCAAACATCTGGAACCCGGTCAATCCAAATACATGTTATTAGAATATTTGTATGATTTTTTCATGAAAATATGGAAACGTATAAGTTATGATAAATTGATTTGTATAGAACCATCACCACAACAATATTGTGCTAAATGTAGCATGTCTTATGATGAAATGGTAAATTGTATGAAATACAAGGAAAACCGAGAGAGAATGATTTTACTCGGTATTGGTATTGCGGCTGATATTGTCGAAGGAAAAATGAAGAAAACTACAACAGAAACAACATCTTCTATCAATTCGGATTCGAGTACAGATGAAACAATATTCTAGGGTTTATACCATATCATCTACGAATTTTTCCAAAGCAAATGTGGAAACTTTGGCGTCGAATTCAATCACTTGTCCATCTTTGATCATTTTGATGGTAGGATATCCTTCTACTTTGTATTTTTCAGCATAATCCTTTGCAATGTTTTCATTTTTCTTGGCGATTGGATCATTTTCGCTTTTTTCGGTCATATCTAGTGTTTTGCATCGAATGTTGCGGCCTTTGATTTTCTTGCCGTGATATGTATTTTTGAAATCGTTCCAAGCTGGTTCGGCTTTTTTGCAATGAGGACACCAATCTACTTTAAACATCAATACTTCGACATCACCACCTGATGTACCCGATGAATTGGCTACATCATCTGAATTGCGAGGATTTGGATTGGACACTTTTTTATACGCTGTATAATAAATACCGGTGCATAATAGAATACCCAATAATACTAACCAAAATGTCATTTTCTTGGGATTCAAAAAACTGAAGAACATGGTGCTGAATGATTTTACCATTTTTTACAACCCTATATTTGTGTTTATATAGTACCTAGAGGATTTTTATCTTTAGCAATAACCAAATATAATTCATTGCTAAATAAATATGAAGTTTCTAAAAATATATACATACAATATACAATTCAAAGGTAATTAATATGAAAGATTTTTGTATTCAATTAGGAGATATTATAAAAGTCATTTCTCCTAAAGACCCGGAATATAATGGAAAAACCTATTTTGTGTATTATTACGATCCAAATGGGTCAATTGAATTAGTCCATACTAGTTCGATGAAAATCGAGAGACTTTCTCTCACTAATGGTAAATCAGAACAAATTAACAATTGGGAAAAAATAGAATTATGCAATCGATCCCCTCATAAAGGATTTGCTAGACAAAACGGACTATTTCCTGATACATGGGTTGAATTGGAAATCCAAGGCGATGTACGGGAAATTATAACCGCTAAAGTTCAACATTTAGAAGAAGATATGATTACTTTACTGACTCATCCTCAGGGAAATTTGTTGTACATTGATTTTGGATACAAAGGTATTCCTAAAAATATCCCTTTGCGTAATATTTGTTTATGCGATCCTCCTAAATCTTATCAGGGAAATTCTGTAGAAGAAGCGGATGATGATAGCAAGGATATTGAACCCGCTGGGAACAACGAAAATGAGAACGCTGCAGCAACAGAAGCGGAAACAGCAGAAGTAACCGATAATCAGGTCATTGAGACAACTACACCTACTGGTGAATTCGAATTGCTGATTCCAGACAATGTCTCAATGGAAGAAGATTATTTACAAACACTAGAAGATGAAACCACTGCTGCATTGAAAGATGTTGTACATGAAACTATGGACGAAAGCGATGATATTGTCGTAAATCTTTATTCCAATAATATTCCTAAACCAACCATGATGCAAATCCAATACAATATTGATGTTCAAATGAATGATCTTTTGGAAAGTTTAGTATATTCCATACCCGAAGACAAACGTACTCGTAGTATGTTGAAAACCGCATATACCCATGTACAGAGATTCCAAGAACTACGTGATCAGTATTCTTATTTTAGTGATGGTGGTAGAATTGAAGGGGCTATTGTACATAGTAATCCTAAGACATACAAACCATTGCTAGACATGTACGTTTCTCAATTAAAGTCTCCTTTTAGTTGGATGTATTTGACTACACCAATACGCAGATATGATTATAGATTTATAGACAGTAGCAATGAAGATAAGCCATTGGAGCCAAATATGACAGTTCAAGGACCCGTTATAGAAGAAGAGTACAACATACATAAACGATTTTATTACGAAGATCCGGTTGGTTACACAGATGGGTTATTACCATACCCGAAAATGTTACACGAACTTGGATCCAATTACTGGAAACCTTTTGTGGATATGAATGAAAACAATACTCAATCTACAGGGTACTATTCAGCTGGTACTGATCTTGAAGTCATGTCGAGTAATTTGGATTTCGTACAGCGAATACATGGACCAAGTTATTACAATATTTACAAAAAAAGTAGTGAAACGCGGAAATCCGTATTTGACATGTCAATACCGGCTGAAAAAATCAAGATCAATGGCTTGGTATTACTACCAGAACGATACATTTATGATGTACGTCATACCCATCAGCAAAGTCTCATTGCGGAAAAAATCATGTTTCAACCACCCGCGTTGTCTGTACTGTTTAAAAACAAGAAAAACATTTCTAAGATTTACGTAGATGATGAAAAATTGGAAAAACGTTTGACTGCAAACAAAGAAGAACAGATTTATTATCCCAGTAAAAAGAATACCATAAAAGTATTGCAATTGAATGATAATGATTTTTATACAGATAAAGATGTATCGGAGGCGTCTATTAATATGTTGAATTGTGTAATACCAAATGCATTTGCATTGATAAACAAGTATAAAAATGAAAACCGAGACAAATATTCACTACAATCATATTTAAAACCCTTTTCCACTTATGAATATTCTGTGCAAAATATTCCATTTACGGCAATGAAAATGATTCGATACAATTTGAATGAAAATATACGTGAGTATCATGATATTCGTAAAGCGGTTAAATTGCAGTACAACCAGTATTTGATGCAAATCATGAATAAATTCAACGACAATATGGATTCTACAATTGATCACTACTTTGATAGTACAAAAGAAAGGATTCGTAAAATAATGGCAATGGCGTACAAATTCAAAGTGAAAATGATGCGAAACAATAAACAGGCGCTTATTATCGACGATCAACCGCGTAATTTAATTCATAAATGTATTCAAGACGATGACATGAAAGTGCTTTGTCAAATGATACTGATGAAAAATGTTGATTTAATCACCGCAGCTGTATCGGAGTCCTTTGTGGAACCTAAGCATTTCTACGATTCGAATCAAAAGGCGATTACAAAACAGTATAAATCCATACAGGAAATGCAAAAGGATAATGATGTACGGGATTTACATTACGATAAACAATACGATGGAAATCAGTACGATATTATGGACAAATACAAAAAATTCAAATCGGGATTATCTGTAGAAGAATATACGGAATTTGTTGCAACTAAACTGGCGGAAGAACATGGTTGTTCCATGCAAAATACAATGGATTTGGCGATTGAATTGATACAAGGATATAAACTAGTCAAAGAAGGCGATTATGCTTTACTGGAGATCAGTCCGAATTTGCCTCCAGGAGTCCAAGAATGTGACTTTACCGATAACGAAAAAGAAGAGATCCGGATCGAAGCCAGTATCCGTAAAGTACAAAAATACTTTAAACGAGTTCAACATAATTGGATTTACGACCCAGAAGTGGATTCGTCTTCATTTGCGAAACCGGAAAATATGACTTGCTTACTGGATAAAACCGATGGCTCGAAAAAGGCGAAACAAGATATATTGGAAAAATATGGCGAAAAAGTAGAAGATATATTACGGAATATTGAAAAAGGCGCCGAACTCAAAATCAAACAAATGAAACTTTATACTCGTAATCGTAATTATAAAAAAGAGTTATTCGATCTTACTCACTACTTTACTCTTCTTGAAAACGATAACGACGATGTGGAAACACAATCACCGTACTTGGATATGCTCAATACTATTATGGATAATAAAAACGATTTCGTTTTAAAACAGGAAAATATACGCAAATTTAGGTATAATTGTTGTAGAGATCCAATGGAACAAGAAAACCAATCATGGTTGTACTGTAAAGAAACCGCAAGACCATTATTAGCGCGTTTTCAAATTGATTTAGCCAATGCATTTTTTCGTGGAAATTATGAGGATACATTGTTACAGTTAAAACGCAGTGCAAAGAAACTGGACGGCTATTATTATGATATTCATACTGGTTTGGCAATATGTGAAATGGACTTTTTCGACGAAGGACGCATGATAAACGATGAGTCAGAATTCGATGAAAACTCGGTTTCATGGGGTGAAGGTGCAGTAGAAGATGTTCAAATGATAATCGATCAAACCGCTCGTGAAAATCGTATTTATACGGACCCGCAAATGCGAAAAGCATTGCACATACTGAAAATGATTGCTAAGAATCTGTACTTGAATATTGATCATGTAGAAGAAACTGTAATGAATCTTTGTTCGAAATTTTTCATGGATACAAAGGTATTTGTCTCGAAAAAGAAATATGAAGATGTCGCTAGAAAGCAAGAAGAAAAAATGAAGAACAAGGAGGATAAATACAAAAAGAAAATCACGTCATATGACGATTATTACAATGGACTTTTATTGAAAGTAGTGGTTTGTACTTTAATTATAGCAGTACAGTGTCATAGTCCTTCTTTGACAATTCGCCGAACATTTGGACAATGTACAAAAGATTTTAAAGGCTTTCCTTTGAATGAAGATTTGAGAGAAGATGGGACGATTGTATATTTGTCCTGTATTTTACGGGTGATGTCGAACGATTCACAACCATGGAAAACCATTCCAAAAGGTAAGGCGAAAATGGAGAAGAGATTGATGGATTTCTATCAAGAGACAATTTTAAAACACGATGATGTACAGAAATTATTACAAGCAAAACGCGATGAATTAGCCAAGACACAGGACGAACGTCCGGAAGAGAAAGAATTAGTACAAAATACATGGCCGCGTTTTTTACCACCTCCTAAAGTCAATTTATTGTCTCAAAGCGATTCTGTGAAACCGATTACTAAACCTGTACATGAAGCATACGAGAAAGCCCTACGTACAGGAGATCCAGCACAATGGAACTATGGTGGTATGTATTTCGGTAAGGCATTGCTATTTTCTCTCAGTATTGTCGAAATGGTGAATAATGTAGTACAAGACAAAGGATATATTCTTGGACAACATACACCTTTTACTATTTTAGAAAACTCGTGTTGCAATGAATTGAACGCATCTTATAATCCGGTCACTTATTTTAAAGAAGAAAACCCCAGTGTAGGACATTATATTACGAATATTAGTAAGATTAATGCATTTTTTGATCGGGATTTAAAACGTATATCGTACGGTCAAACATGTGTTAGTTATACAGAGCCCCAGTCACAATTAGTACAACAAGGTAGAAATGTGTTTTGTTTGTACGACGATGTAATGATGTACAAGACATTTATAAAGTATTTTCAATTGGATTCTACAGTGAATCCAATCCCTGTATATTTGCGACCATTTTTAGCGACAAAACCCGCGGAATACGATATAAAAGGATCGATTGAAGAAAAGATCCACTTTTTAAAAGAAAATAACAATGCATTGAATTTAAAACAATTTACAACCATCATGACAAAAGTATATCGAGAGAATGTCGTAAAAACGATGAATCCTATTGAATTGCAATTAAAACAATCTGTACTGAACTCATGGTCAAAATGGAACCAATGTATTCACGATTCGATCGACCCTTCTACAAGTAATTCTGATGATGTAAAATTATTGTACAAACCAATTCAAACTGTACAAAAACTATTGGAGAGATATTTCGAATCCGAATACATTGATGACACAGAAGAACCAGAACAATCACCAGAACAAGAACAACCACAAATAAATCCAACCGCATCAACTGAAAAATTGCTAAATGATTTGGAAAACGGTATTATTATCCAGATCCGTGAAATGAAAGAGGTTTTGTATTCTACAATCCAATCATACGATCAATATTCACAATTCGCTAAATATTTCAAAACGGACAGTAATATACTTAATGATATGAGTTCATCAAATAAATGGTTATTATGGTTTGAAAAAATGACAAACGACGATACAGTTTCATATATGGATTTAGCACGTGTTATGAAGAATTATTTGTACTATTTAACCATTGGTGTTTCAAATAAAATCAAAAACAAGCAGAAGATGAAATTTAATACTGCACATTGGAAATTAAATAAATCAGACATTACTGGAGTAGAATCAGTACAATCAAAACGTTATTTATACATTGATGATTTATGGGACGATCCAAGTATTTATCATATTTACAACAAATTACAACCATGTTTAACCGCCATATATGAGACAATAAGTTTAATTTACGGTTGTTTTCCAACTGAGAGAACATCATTGTACAAACGGTATTTATTGTTTTGTATTTACTATGTCTTCTACAGGATGATACTTGTCGAAGATTCAGTAGTAGAGATGATTGTACAAGAAAACGAAATACGTTCTGAAATGATGGAGTTGGACAATACCATAAATTTAGAAGTATTGGACTTTTTAGATAAAGATATGGTTGTTTCCAAAATGATATCAACTACAAGATTCTTAATTGGTTTGGATTCTGGTCGTAAAAATCCGACAATTAAATATTTACAAGATTCGATTATTAATTATTCTGTAATTCAAAACAACATTGATAAGATGCGATCGAGAGAAAAGAACCAAATACAATCGAAATTCCGAATTGACAACAAAAAGGTACTTATGGCGGAAAAGGCATTGAAAAAGGTGAAAATGGGAGACTATTATACAGATCAGAATATGTTGAGGAAGTACGGAAAACGCGATAAATTTACATTGGATACGAATTATGTGAATGACTCGATGACACAAGATATAGAAATGAATGCAAATATGATTTTAGCCGATGGAAATAGAGAGAATATTGGTATAGATAATGCTGCACAGGCATTGTGGAACGAAACACAAGATGAAAATAATCAAAATCTGTACAATGGAGATGGTGATGATGACGACGATAATATGGCTAAAGATATTCGAAATACGCGATCTCAATTAAATACATTAATTGACGACATTTTTGGAGATGACCGTGATGACGATGACAATGAAGGTGATAATGTTGATTTTGGAAACGAATATGATGCCATGGATAATGATGATTATGATATGATGGAAAATTTGATGGACAATTAAATAGACAATGAAAGGTGCATAAATCGTCCTTCCTTTTTTCTAACAATGTAATATAAAAAGAGTTGGAAATTAAGAATGAATGTAATACCCCGTAAATTGATACGGAATTATAAATTATTTTTTGCAATAGCATGTTTTTTATTATTATTTAGTGGTTTCCATATGCTAAAGCCCGATTTTGCCTATATGCCCGATGGATCATATCGTCAGTTTGGCGTCGGTTACAAACATAAAACAGTAGTACCAATATGGTTAGTTGCAATATGTTTAGCCATTTTTAGTTACTTATTTGTACTATGGTTAATCAATACGTCGCTACTTTAGGCATTTTTTTGTGTTATTTTTTCTTATAATACAAAAAGTTTATTTTTTACGAATCGATCATGAATTTCTCTCCAGATATTCCTAAATTAATTGATGAAAATGCTGGATATTATTTGTATCAAACATTACAACAATGTCATGAAAACCGAGTTCAATTATATTCCAAAGTATTTAACATTTCTATCATTGTAATATTTGTCATTGTTTCCGCATTTATACTGTACTTTTGTTTCCATCGTAAAAAGACTACACAAGAAAGACAACAAGATTTAGTACGAGACCAACAAATAATTCTAGAAAAAATCAAGTCTCTTCAAGATGAAAAGAAGAAATTATTTGAACATCAAAGTATGACAAATTTGCCAATAACAGGTAATACTATTTAGGGATTCATTGTATAGATATATTTTTTATTTTTACCTTTTTTTTCTCTCGAATTGAATAAATGAACAAGTACCAAGATATTGATTATATAAAAGAATCTATTCGTAGTTCTTCTAATCAAAAACTATTTGTATCCTTTTTACAGTCCAAATATCCCAATAATAAATACATCACAGAAATTAATGTTTCCATTGAATTAGAAGGGGATCTGGATTTAGGCATTTTGGATTCTTTGTATCCATCCGTAGAATACATCTATTTTGTGAAAAAAGGGAAAATTACTGGCTTAATTAACATACCTTCTAAAATAAAACATCTTATATGCGATGGTCAATATTTAACCAATATACCGAAATTGCCGGAAAGTTTAGAAATATTAAATGTCTCACATAACAACTTGTCTAAACTGGATTTATTTCGTTGTAGTAATTTAGTGAAATTGAATTGTGAGTTTAATCGAATTACATACATTTCTGGATTACCATCTACATTAAAAACACTGATTTGTCATCATAATCGTATTGGTTATTTAGATTTGAATACTGCTGAACAATTGGAGACATTTATTTATCACAATAATAAATCGATAATATTGAAAAATGTCCCTAAAACTATTCGTACAGGTTATAAACACGATGGTCTTGCTTTACTGGACCATCATGAGCCAATTGAGAATATATCGGATGATTACATTAAAAGCTTGAATAGTTATTTTTACGTGAAAAAGTTATATAATAATGGAAAGCAGTCTAAAACAGAATGTCAAGGCTGTAAAAAAAATGTCGGTATGGTGTTTTCTAGTAAAAACCGTAAATACTCCGCCTATTGCGGAGGTAATCCACCATGTCCATTTAAAGTGGAAATATCTCGAGGGTTTTACCATCCTTTTCAAGATTTATTGGATTCATATCAAGAAACAGTAGATGAAATCAAACAGTCCATTATACAGCATAAAATGGATGTATTGTTTAATTATATGGACGAGAAAAAAGCGAGTGAATTACACAAAGAAGAAATGGAGGCATTTCAAAGTGCAAAGAAGTTTTTGGACGAAAAACAAGAACAGTATAATGAATACTTTTTTTCTACGGAAAAAAAAGAAAAAATGGAGGAACATTTGCGAACTGTAAATGAAAAATTAATCGAAGTTAAGCAGGCGATTGAGAATGACGAATTAAACGAAGCGGTCGAAATGGAGTACAATGAGATCAATCCATTGATGCAGCAAATTTCGGCACTTCAATATGAAATCAACGAAGTGGAAATTAAGTTGAATCGAAACAAAGAGTTGGATTCATTAAGATTATACCAAGAACCGGTCCATTTTACTAAAATGGAATTGAAATTGAGCGACTGAATCCAAAATAACAATATATATATGCATGTACTGTATAGTATTTGCAATTTATTTAGTCATTTTCTTTTTTTGGAATATTATACATTTGAATAAAATGAACCAAACACAACTTAAATACCTTACCGTGGTTGGATTGGGTACCATTTATGGTATAATAAGTATGGTATATGAACAATTTATTGAAAAAGACAAGGTTATATTGGATTATCAATACATCAATGCAACCATTTTACGGTTAATACACAGTATAATCGTATTTTATTTGGTCTTATACTTTTTATTTTACAATGAAACGAATCAATGTCATCATTATGTTTATTTAGCCGTAGTTACTGTAGTAATTTTCCATTGGTGTATAATCAAAACGTGTATTATTACTTATTTCGAGAATCAGTGTTATAAAAGCGAAGAATATGATTCATATCATTACAATATTATATCGCGTAATATGTTTGGTTTTTTCTTATTTGTATCAATCTTTATTACGTTACATGTATTGAAAGTACCATTGAGTATTAAAACAGCAATAGGTGTGATCATTATGTACTTTTTTATAAATAGCCCGTCTAATACACGTCCTCCTACAATTTCAATAACCGAAATAGTAAAAAATATAAAATCGACCTTTTCTCTCGAACACTTTATGAATTCTTTATACGAAAAAACACAAAGTGGATCAATTGAAACATTTATATGAATGGGTGTATGAAAAATAGCCTAAATTATAAAAATAGTGAAATTATATTTATAATTATTTAGACACAACTGTTATAATTGCTAACACCATCCCATTGGACAGAATGTGCGATTGTCCAGTCGCGTAGGTCACAAATAGTGGAAGAATCTTTAGGTTTCCAATCAGTTGATCCAGTCTCTTTAATATCCCAGTCTTCGTTCATAGTAGCTGTTAGATTACTTCCAGTTGCTATTTTAGGATAATTAGGGTGACTAGCACCAGGTGCCTGACAACGACCATCATCTTTTATTCCCCAACCGTCAGGGCAAGGACTTTTTTGAGAAGGAAAAGCCACTTTATCACCTTGTTTTTGTAACATAATACCAATTGCAATAAGTGCTAAAAGTAGTAAAATAAAAGCAATAATCAAAACTATTGAATAAAAACTATCCATAATTGTCTATATGTAAAATAGTTATTTTTTTTTTAAATTTAGAAAGTGCCTAAAAAGAAAATCTGTAGAGACAATATAATGGAACCCTATCAAGATAGTTGGAAATCAATTCGTAAAGAAAAATTTGGTACAAATTGGGATCCTAATTTAGGAGCAAAAACCAATTCCATTTTACAATATGATAATTATAATGGTAGAGTGAATATATTGGATGACAGCAATCCTGATTTACGATTTCAAATGGCTGAAAAAATAGCAATCAAAAATAAAGCAACTGAATATCGCGATGCACTTTGCGGATTACAAGAAGATTCCATTTTGTCAAGAGCTTATTTTTCAGAAGAAAATATTCAGATACTGCAAAATGGATTACGAGCCGGCGTGTATTCCATGTCAAATGAAAAGATATCAGTACCGCCGCAAAATGTCGATAATTTGAAAGTCATTATGCGTAGTATTTATTTACAATATGCTAAACATTCCACTACGGAAAGTATAACCGAACAGATCCGTAAATTGAATGATTATGTATTGGATTATGCAATCCCATCTGTATATAAAGAAGCACAAGGATATTTGAATTATATTCGAGATCAAAGTACTTTAGTAATGCCGCTAGAAAGGGCTAAAGCAGCCGACCGTGATTATAAACATTTAGAATTGAAAGCTTTTTTCTGAATAAACTTATTAAAACTTATTAAAACTTATTAAAACTTATTAAAACATAATATTTAAGAAAATATATACTAAAAAATATTATGTTTCGATTCAAACATCTACCTAAAGTTTGTATGACCTACAGTTCTCATTTATTATTATCATTAGAATTGTCGGCAATGTTTTTTACAGGAAGTGTATGTGCAATTGTACATGGAGTTGTACCCGATGTTTTTACTAAATCATCTACGATTATAAATCAAAAGATTACCAATAAAATACAATCAAGTGGGTGTCGTAATGATGAGGAAACTAACAATCGCAATAATAATAGTACAGAGAACAAAACAAAATAAACCTAGCAAACTGAATTGTTGCTAATTTACTTTCTTTTTCTCATGGTCATGTTTTTCTTTTTACGGCAAAATGATCGTTTAGAACCTTTGGCGACTTTGCACCCTTTTACTTTAGTGCATTTCTTACCAGTTTTTCCCTTGCAAAGGGATTTTTTGATGCGTGCGCGGTATAGTTTTTTTCGGCTGTCCATTCTCAATGATATATAGTAATAATATAAAAAAAACTCACTTATATAGAAAGAAATACCATTCTATATAAAATAATTTTCATCAATCAATCCGTCCATCAATCCATCAATCCGTCCGTCAATCAATACATGTCTTGTACAAAACAAATGTCATCTACTGAAGAAATTACAATAACCCCATCTTATTATACTCCTAAATATAACAACAATACGAAAGCATACGAAGACAAGTATATTTTCGATTTTTCCCATGGAATAATATGCCCTTGTACAGGTAGTACGTATTCGAAACGACAATCATTCAACAGCCACTGTAAAACCAATATTCATGCTAAATGGATTCAATCGATCAATACAAATACAACCAATTATTACGAAAGAACATTAGAATTGGAAAAAACAGTAAAAACGCAACAAATATTATTAACCCAATCACAAAACGAATTAGAACAACAAAAGTCAATCGTCCGTTATTTACAAAATACAGTAAATGAATATATTCGCAATAATAATAACAGTACAAAATCTACTCATTTAGCAGCAGCAGATGCAATGAATCTTAATTTGTTGGATTTTGATTGAATTCCGTTGCATTATTGTTCAATTTTTCTCGAACCAAATGGTCAATTACCAGTTTCTGAATGACATCATATTTTACAGTTTCATTGTCAATTAATAATTTAGCAATTTGGGCGATTTGATTTTTATATTTAGTGATGATTTCGAAGGCTTCATCATAGGCGGCTTGAACAAGTTCCAATGACTCTTTGTCAATTATTTGTTTCGTATTATCCGAGTATTTATCACCCATGGCTAAACTTCTTCCTAAAAACGGGTTTCTTCCGCTTTCGGTATTTTCATTGTAAAAGACTTCGAGTGTTTCACCCATACCATAATTCCCAATCATGGATTGCGCCAATTGATTCGCTGTTTTTAGATCTTGTACAGCACCCAATGAAACATAATCTCTTCCGTAGAAAACCGTTTCAGCCGCTTTTCCTCCCATTGCTACTACCAATCGCTTTTTCAAACATTCTTTAGTGTATAGCCCCGATTCTGAAATTTCGGGTTTTTCATTAAATAGTGTATAACCACCGGCTCCATTATAGGTTGCTTGTATGGTCACTTTTTTTAATTCAAAATAATCGGTAAATACCAAGGACAAAAACGCATGTCCAGCTTCATGTATTGCTACACGTATTCTGGTTGTATCCGAACGTGTATCAATGCGTTTTACAATGCCTACTACTAATTTTTCCAATGCATTTTCTAAATCATCTTGTGTGATTATACTTCGTCCTTCTCTTGCTGTCAAAATTGCCGCTTCGTTAATGAAATTTTTGATTTGCGCACCGGAAAACCCCGCAGACATTTCCGCTAAAAACTCGTAGTCCAAAAAATCCTCGAACTGTTTATTACGGCTATGTACTTGT
>Ga0233439_10001733_pt1 | contig 26810 bp, 23 predicted proteins | sample SI_123_September_6_FD_182713 | JGI IMG/M metagenome (GOLD analysis project Ga0233439, IMG submission 182713) | Seawater microbial communities from Saanich Inlet, British Columbia, Canada - SI_123_September2016_100_MG | ecosystem: Environmental > Aquatic > Marine > Inlet | place: Canada: British... | reverse complement strand
CCTCTTCGAGGGCCGCTCGCACCAGACCTTGACGAGCATATACGTCACGCAACAACGCATTTATTAATGCTTCAGAGCCCACCTCAGGCTCATCTGGAAGCGTCCGGAAATCTTGCCCCCTATCGCTCGATTTTGGTGGGTTTGGCAAATAAAATGTCAGAAGGGGTCGGCGATATTTTTCGGACATATTCGTAAGCTGGCGGCGGCTCGGGTCACGCTCGCCTGCTTCAAGCGCCCTTATCCTATCGGGTCCGCTCATGCTAAGCTTTTTCGCGGCCTCTTCGCGAGAGAGCCCCGCTGTTTCTCGCGCCCAAACCAGAATTTGTGGATTTACCTTTGGCATTGTTCCATTTTGCAGAAATTTCAACCGACCTCAAGTCTACCCTATGCCAGTCGTGTCTGGTTGTTTTCGAGCTGATGCCATAGAATGCGCCCGCTAAAACCAAATCAAGTGTTTTTTGGGGGAGACGAACCATCAACGGTGAGAAGCTGACGAGCATCCATGATGCCATTGCCGAATTCGTACAAGACGGCTGTAAGATCGTGCTGGGGGCGGCGTTGGAGAACGCTGTGCCTTTTGCCGCAACCCATGAATTGATCCGCCAGGGCCGGCGCGGGCTGAATATGATCGCGCCGATATCGGATATTTCCACCGATATGTTGATTGGCGCGGGCTGTGTGACGGAGGTGACGGGTGCCTGGGTCGGCAATGTATCGGGCGGTATGGGGCATAATTATCGCCGGGCCGCCGAACATGGCACACCCCATCCCATCAAGATCAACGACTATTCCAATTTCGCCATCGGTATGGCGTTTTTTGCTGGTGCCTATGGCCTGCCTTATGTGCCGTTGAAATCCATTTTGGGCTCGGACATTCTGAAATCCAACAAAAACATCAAACTGGACACAGATCCGTTTTCCGGCGAGCCGGTGGCCCTGGTTCCGGCCTTGAAGCCTGATGTAGCGTTTTTGGTGGTGCAACGGGCCGACCGGTTTGGCAATTCCCACATCTGGGGCTCCACCGGGTTAACCCAGGAGGCCTCCATCGCGGCCAACAAAATCATCGTGCTGGCGGATGAGATTGTGGAGCCGGAGGTCATTGCCTCCGACCCATCGCGGGTACTGATCCCCGGCTTTGGCGTCGATGCGGTCTGTCATGTGCCCGCCGCCTGCCACCCTGCGCCCCTGATTGGGAAATGGCAGCGGGACAATCAATTCTTCCACGACTACCACAAGGAAACCCGCGAACCGGCGGACTTTGACCGTTGGTGCGATGAATGGGTCCGCGACCTGCCTGACCATACAGCCTATCGGGCCAAGCTGGGCGGTCAGTTGGAAGAATTGCGAATCTTAGGCGATGCGCCATCAGCTCCCGCCAACTACGCGACGGAGTAATACCACATTGCGGTGATAAAAACCCAAATAGACGCTTTACGAAGGCTTTCGGGTAGGAGCGTGTTGCGCCGTGGTGCGTGTACCACAAGCAGCGCGCGACACCGCCGAAAGCCTTCGTAAAGCGCCGAATTCGGTCGTTTCAGGGGCCCCTCGGCGGCGTCGTGAAAGCTTGACGGTACCAGCACCGCCGGCGCTTCCACTCCTACCCGAGGGACCCCTGAAACGATCTATATGGGTCTTTATCACCGCAATGTGGTATAAGATCATCATGCACGAATATTCAACACAGGAACTGATGATCATCGCCGCGGCCCGGCAAATAGCCGATGGCGAACGTATTTTCGTCGGCATGCGCCTGCCCATCACAGCCTATGGCGTGGCCCGGTTGACCCACGCCCCGAATGCCGTCGGCCTGTTCGAAAGCGGCGTCGCGCGATATGAACCCGCCGACGGGATGCTCTACACCATGTGCGACGGCCCCAATCAACTGGGTGCTGCCTGGACCACGGGGCTGATCCAGATCATGGGCCTGTTAAGTGGCGGGCGGGTCCATGCGGGTTTCATTGGCGGGGCGGAGGTGGATAAATTCGGCAACATCAATACCTCCTACATCGGTGACATTGACAATCCCAAAGTTAAATTGCCCGGATCAGGCGGTGCGCCGGACATCGCGGCCATGGCGGAGAGGTTGGTAATTATCATCAACCATCAAAAACACCGCCTGGTGGAGAAGGTGGATTTCATCACCTCGCCCGGCTTCCTCGACGGCGGCGATGCCCGAAAAAAAGCCGGCCTACCGGGGGGTGGTCCGGCCATGCTGATCACCGACCGGGCCACATTGCAGCCCTATGGCCCGGACAACGAATTTCATCTGGCATCGATCCATCCCGGCCACACCTTGGAAGAGGTGGTGGGGAATACCGGGTGGGACCTGAAATCCATGCCAAACGTCACGGAAACCCCACCGCCCACTGAGGCGGAAATGGACGCCCTGCACCATATCGACAAGGAAGGCTTCTGGCGCAGCTAGCGCGAACGTGTTTTCAGAAGGGCCCCTAATTCTGCACAAAGGTGGGGCTTAGCATTTAGCATAAGACAATCTTAATACTTCACGACTATTCAAAACGGACTATGCACTCTGGGCTGCATGACATGACCTCAGTGCATAATAAATTTTTGAAACTGTCCGGGTATTTGGCATGGGTGACCATGAAAATGCTGGCCGTGCTTTGTGGCCTGCAATCCTTTTATTGATCGTGAGCGTATTTTCAATCTCGGCTGCGATGACCATTCCGCCTGCCCAAGCGCGACAGGTCGCCGTGGTCTTCTCACCCACGGCAAATGCGGGCGATGTTGCAACTGCCATAGCGCAGTCGGGAAGCCTGTTCGTACGCGCCGGTGCCTTTGACAATGTCGTCATCGTGCAGTTGGCGGACAACAAACACTACACAGAACTTTACCTACATGGTGCCTGGCTAGTGTTGGATCCTGTTGCTGCTGGCGGGTGTGCGATCAACAATAATTTTTGAGAAAAGCGCCGAATATCAATCCCCACAAATCTTTCAACTATGGAGCCTTATTTATGAATAGACTTGCTGAAATCCGTGCCACCGTGGCGCGTTGGTTTCTTATTTATCTATGGCTTCATCTGCCTCTGATCGGTGTCGTTGGTTATCTCCTCGATAGCGCAATTATACTGCCAATGGCCATCGCCTCGATTTGTATTGTTGCCACGACCGCTACTTGGTGGCGCGCGAAGGGTGCAGCTACGACACGCTACATGGCCGCCGTCGCCTTGATCGCCATGCCGTCGCTGCTGGTATTTCAATTCGCCGGCCATCCCTGGCAAATCGACATGCATATGTATTTCTTTGCCGCCCTCGCCATGCTTGCGGCATTCTGTGATTGGCGGGTGATGCTGCTGGCAACCACGACCATAGCCGTGCATCATTTGGCGCTAAATTTCCTACTGCCCATGGCGGTATTTCCCGCAGGCGGGGATTTCTTCCGCGTTATCCTGCATGCCATCGTCGTGGTCGTCGAAGCCGCCACCTTGATCTGGATTTCATTCCGCATGGTCGTCGCCCTGCAAGAGGCAGAAAATGCCATCGAAGAAGCCGAAATCGCGCAAAAGGAAACCGCACTTATGGTCGAAAAGCAGCGCCAGACCGAAGCTGCTGCCGCTGATGACCGTCGTAATGCTGTCCATCAATTGGCAAAGGATCTGGAGACAAATGTTCTGGGTACCGTCCAGTCCGTGGATGATGCGGCCAATAACCTGACCCAATCGGCTGAAACTCTAAGCGGCACCGCTGACACCGCGGTCCAGGGCTCTAACAGTGTCACCAGCTCGGCTCAGGTCGCTGCCGAGGATGCCCAATCGGTCGCCGCTGCAGCCGAAGAATTAAGTCGATCAATCGACGAAATTTCCATGCAGGTCGGTAATTCGAGCAATGTCGCGCAAACAGCAGCGGACCAGGCTAAAGGCGTTATGGCAAAAGTTGGCGGTCTGGCCGAAGCGTCACAGCGGATTGGCGAAATCGTACATTTGATCAACGACATCGCAAGTCAGACCAACTTGCTGGCCCTGAACGCAACGATCGAGGCTGCCCGTGCGGGCGAAGCCGGTAAAGGCTTCGCCGTGGTAGCCTCCGAGGTGAAAGGCTTGGCGACGCAGACGGCCAACGCAACAGAGGAAATTTCAAACCAAATCACTGAAATCCAAAACTCCACCGGTGAAGCGGTTGATGCCATAAAAGAAATCAACGGTGTAATTGGCGAAATCAATGATATCAGTTCCACCGTGGCCACCGCGGTCTCCGAACAAGGTCAGGCGACCCAGGAAATTAGCCGTAGTGCGCAGTCATTGCTCAATAGCAACGATCAGGTTAACGACTCTATCAATGCGGTCGGCAAGAATATGGATGAGACCGGACAATTCGCCAAAGACATGCTTAAATCAACGCGTCAGATGTCGGAACGTTCACAGGAATTGCGACAGCATGTGGAGAAATTCCTGAAACAGGTTATCGCCGCATAAAACGATTACAATAGGCAATAGAACGGCAGCCTTCGGGCTGCCGTTTTAGTTTCCGTTGTAGCCTTTTGACATTGCTCACTCCGGCGGCGGGAGAGCGATATCAAAGCGGCGTTGCAAAATATCGTCGATCAGTTCGAAGCAGGCACCATAGCGGACCACTTCCATAGTCTCTACATTCAGCAGGGTCGATGAGGCTTTGTAGGGATGATATTTGCGCAGGCCGTAATCGATGATGATATCGGCAATGGCGGTAATCTCGGGCTCCATATCCTCGACCCGGAACTTGGTGCCTTGCAGGGACCGATTGGCGGACGAGCCGAACAGGGGATGGCCTGCCGCGAGACTAAGCTGGCTGATGGCGCCGTGGAATGGGCCCGCATTCATCAAAAGACAAATTGTGCCGTCTTTGGAACTGCCTTCGAGGCTTTTCGTCGTCAGCGCCGTCATCAGGGGGTGGGACAGATCGCACGGCGCGATGACGCCCAGGGGCAGGCCCGCATCCACGGTGATGGCGGCGATCACATCGCGGGCCCGTTGATCGACCACGTGAATGGCTTCATGCACATCCTGATCGCCGATCATGGCGTTTAGTTTCGTCGCGGCCCGGCCCTTGGTTTCAAATATACGGGCCAGCGCCGCCTCCGCCCCGCCGATCAGGGAATAGCCCACATCCATGGGCAAAATAGCAATGCCTCCCTGTTGCAGTACCGCAAAGGCCCGTGCCGCATCGCCCGCAATATCAAATCGTCCCAGCATAAAATATATTTCCCACAATAATTTCAGACAGATTGGTACAAATCACCGGCTCTGGAAACCATTGATTTTTCGATTTTTTGGGGGACAGAATTCCCGCTGCGTGAGGTATAGAGGGGCCTGTACCGCACCGGCGTTCTTGTATTAGACTAGCCCCCGATCAAGCGTTAGGGGCGCTGATAGCTTTACATTAAAAGGATGCCTGATGGCGAACGACGGTGGCGGCGGCTCGAGCGATTGGTTCACGAAACAACTCTCTGATTTGAAGGGAGACATGGGCCAGTTGGAAGACAAATTGCGCCGTCCCGACGGCAAAGATAGTGGCGGCTCGGGACAAGGCGGCAGGGGTCGCGCATCAGCCTCGGCGGGAATTTCACAGCCGCCCACAATTGCACCGCCGCCGACCATCGCACCCGCCCCCACCATTGCCCCGCCGCAGGTAGAGGGGCGCACCGCACCGGCCTATACGCCGCCCGCCTATAACCCACCCGCGACCACACCAACGCCGGCACAGGGCCCAGCACCGGCCCCAGCCCCACAGGCGCGCCAGGAAAGCCCCATTGCAGTACCCATTGAAGTACGGGCACCAAGTGCACCGGCGACAAAAACCAGGCCCACCCCCATAGCAACACCAGCAACGGAGCGGCGACCCCGCACGACGGGTGGCGAGGGCGGCTATCGCCTGGGCGTCGATGTGGGCGGCACCTTCACGGATCTGTTGTTGATCGATGAAGGCAGCGGCCATGCCTTCACAGCCAAGGTGCCTTCAACGCCGGAGGATTCCTCCCAAGGGGTGTTGTTCGGCATCGAAAAAATCTGTGCCGAGGCCGGCCTGGACCCAACCACAATCGACCGCGTCATGCACGGCACCACCGTGGCCACCAATACGGTCCTGACGGGCAACGGTGCTTTAGTCGGGTTGATCACCACCAAGGGCTATAAACAAGTGCTGCAGATTGCCCGGTCATATGTGCCCGGCGGCCTGGGCGGCTGGGTGATTTTCAACAAGAGCGACCCCCTGGCCCCGCTGGAACTGACCATAGAGGCGCATGAGCGCATGAGCGCCCTGGGTGAGGTGGTCCAGCCCCTGGACGAAAAGGCCATGGCGGACGACATCGCCACGCTGAAAGACAGTGGGGTTGAGGCCCTGACCATTTCCCTGGTCAATGCCTATGCCAATGGCGAGCATGAACAACGCATCCGGACCATTGCGGAGCGGGTGCTGCCAGGCATTCCCGTCTCCATCTCGTCCGAAGTAATTCCAGAGATGTATGAGTACGAGCGGGCGGAGACCACGGTGGTCAATTCCTACATCCGCCCCGTCGTGGCGAAATATATCGAAAACCTGGAAAGGGAGTTGGATAGCCGTATGAATGGTGTCCAGCTGCATATTCTACGCTCTGACGGCGGCCTGGCTTCAGCTGAGGCGGCCAAGGCGGCGCCGGTCAATTTGTTGATGAGTGGGCCTGCGGGTGGCGTCTCGGGCGCGATCTGGATCGCCAAGCAGGCGGGGTACGAGAACCTTTTGACATTCGATATGGGCGGCACCTCCACTGATGTGGCCCTGATCGAAGGCGGCGTGGCGCGGACCCGGCGGGAAACCCGCGTGGCCGACGTTACCGTGCGCGCATCGTCCATCGATGTACGTACGGTTGGTGCGGGGGGCGGTTCCATCGCCTATGTGCCGGAGTTGACCAAAGCATTACGTGTGGGCCCGCAAAGTGCGGGTGCCGAACCGGGGCCCGCTGCCTATGGCAAGGGCGGGGAAGAACCCACCGTGACCGATGCCAATGTGGTCTTGGGCTATCTGCCATCGGGCGCGAAACTGGGCGGCGATATGCAGCTTGATTATGCTGCGTCCGAGCGCGCCATGAAAAAGGTCGCCGACGGCATGGGACTGGGCATCAAGGAAGCGGCCGAGGGCATCGTCAACATCGTCAACGAAAATATGTTCGGTGCCCTGCGTCTGGTTTCCGTGGAACAGGGCTATGACCCACGGGATTTTGCCCTGGTCGGGTTTGGTGGCGCGGGGCCCTTGCACGCCAACGCCCTGGGCAAATTGATGGGCAGTTGGCCCGTGATGATACCGCCCGGTCCCGGTGTGCTGTGCGCCTATGGCGATGCCACGACCCGGGTGCGTGATGAAGCCTCCCGCACCTTCGTACGGCGTTTCGAGGAAACCTCGGATGGCGAGGTTCGCGGCATTTTGGAAGAGCTGGCGGAGATCGCGGCCCATGCCCTGGATAACGAAGGCGTCGCCCGGGCCGATCAGACAACCCTGTATCAGATCGATCTGCGTTACGCGGGCCAGGCCATGCAGTTGACCGTTGATATGACGCCTGAAGATTATGGCCGGGGCGGCCTGGTCGCCGCCGGGACGGAATTCAATGCCATTCACGAACAGATGTTCACCTTCTCGCTGGAAACCGGGCACGAACTTTATAACCTGCGCGCCCTGGTCCAAGGCCGGGAAAGCTCCGCCAAGGCGGAAACCCTGCAAACGGGGGGCGACGATCCATCTGCTGCCGCCTATATGGACACCTCTGTCTATGTCGAGGGCCGGGATCAACCCGCCAAGATCTATGACCGCAGCAAATTATTGGCGGGCAATCGGATCCCCGGCCCCGCCATCGTCACCGAAATGGACTCCACCACATTGATCCTGCCCAATCATGAGGGCGAGGTTGATAACGTGGGTAATATTCTGATCCGGCCCATTTAATCCAGATAACGCGATAAGGGGTAAGGCCATGCCTGCCAAGATTATTCAGACCAACAACACACCATTTCGGAAAATCGATCTGGATCCCATCACCCTGGATATTGTCGAGAACGCCTTGCGCAATGCCCGTGATGAAATGGATGCGGTGTTGTTCCGCACCGCCATGTCGCCGGGTATTCGGGAGCAGCATGACGCCTTTCCCATGATCGCCAATCAGGACGGCAAGATGGTGGTGGGGCAGTTCGGCTCCTTCTTCCATGGCTTCCAGGAGGGCTATCACGGCACCATTGAGGAAGGCGATGTCTTCCTGACCAACGATCCATATTCGTGCAACGGCGCCATCAGCCATCTGAACGATTGGTTGACCATGATGCCCATCTATATCGATGGCCGCCTGGTGGCCTGGGGCGCCATGTTCGGGCATATGACCGATATCGGCGGTAAGGTGCCGGGCAGTCTGCCCACCGATGCCGCGCAATTATTCGAAGAAGGCGTGCAGGTCCCGCCCGTGAAAATCTACCGCAAGGGGGTTCTCAACGAAGAAATTCTGGAATTAATCCTGCGCAACTGCCGCCTGCCGGAATGGAACCGATCAGACTTCAACGCGATTATCGCGGCCCTGCGCATGGCAGAGCGGCGCGTGGTGGAAAACTGCAAGCGTTTCGGCGTGGATGAATTCGTCACCGCCATGGACGAGATGCTGGATCGTAACAAGCGGGCCATGGGCACCATCCTGAAACAGGTGATCCCGGAGCAGAAACAGTATTTCGAAGATTACATCGACGACGACGGCGTCGGCATGGGCCCCTACAAAATCGCCTGCACCTTGTGGCGCGAAGGCGACATGGCGATCTTTGATTTCGAGGGCACGGACCCGCAATCCATATCCTCGGTCAACTTTTTATTGAACGAAGAAATGTTCAAGATGTTCCTGGGCGCATTCTTCATCAATCTGTTCGACCCGCAAATCCTGTTCAACGACGGCTTCTATGATCTGGTGGAGGTGCGCATCCCGCGCGGCACCATATTGAAACCAATTCGGCCTGCGGCGCTCAGCTGCCGGACCCATCTGCTGGGCCGCATCTTTGATATTATGAGCGGCCTGCTGGGACAAAGCTCCCCCGATGCCCTGTGCGCAGCGGGCTTTTCCGACAGCCCGCATTTCATGTACTCAGGCTATGACAAGAACGGCGAGTGGTATCAGCTATATCAAATCGGCTTTGGCGGTATTCCGGGCCGCCCCGCCGGTGACGGTGCCGACGGCCATTCCCTGTGGCCCGCCTTCACCAATGTGCCGAACGAATTTCTGGAGGCATATTTCCCCCTGCGTATCACGCAGTATGAAACCATCGCGGATAGTGGCGGGGCCGGCCTGCACCGGGGCGGCAATGGCCTGTCCATCGGCTATCAGTTTTTGGAGCCGGGCAATATCTCCATCCATGATGACCGCTGGCTGACCCACCCCTGGGGCGTCAACGGCGGCCACCCCGGCGCGCGCAGCACCAAGTTGATGGCCCGGGCCGACGGCACAGAGGAATGGATGGAGTCCAAATGCGACCGCATCCAGGTCAACGCCGGTGATACCTTATTCTTCAACACCTGGGGCGGCGGCGGCTGGGGCGACCCCCTGGCGCGAGACCCTGCCCTGGTGGCCCTGGATACCAAACGGGGCCTGGTCACAACCGAAGGTGCGAAACGCTATGGCGTCGTCCTCAGCGTTGACGCGCAGGTTGATCAGCGCGGCACAGACGACCTGCGCCGCCGCATGGCAGCGGACCGCGGCAATGTAGAGCTGTTCGACCGTGGCGGCACAATCGAGGAATTGAAAGCCCGCTGCAAAGCGGACACCACGTTCGAGCCGCCCCGCAACCCGGTCTTCCAGAAATGGATGGGCCGCCAGGAGGCGCCCCGAAAACTGGCGGAAGCGGCGGAATAGCGACAACGCAAGGCTTAAAGCCAATTTTCATGCAATTTAAATTTGCATAGGGTATATTTTTCACACTGAAATTATTGGATTTAGAATCCATGGGTTTCAGACACCAAGCGCGTTTTGGCCCCGAGGTTACTTGTATTCGAGCAATTCTCGAATGGAGCGGCAGGGCGAGGCGCTATCTTTTGCCAAACTTCCATATTTCAAATTCCCATAATAGGGGATTGAGCCAGATATTTTAAAGCAGGGTCCGAGCGGCATCGCCGTTTCGGACCCTTTTGCGTTTCTGGCCGGAGCTTGGCACTCACCCACAACATTCATCAAGGATGACGAACAGATGTCTATCTTCAATGACGACTATTCCTACCAAACACACAAGGACGGCGACGGGGACCCCTTCGACGACGACTACCTGATGCAGATCAACAACCACAAAGCACCCATCACCGCCGACGATCTGTATGAAGACTACTCCAACCCCGTCACCCGCCGGCGCAACAGGACACGGGCACCGGAGATGTTCAAATATATCGACGATACCATGACCTATCAGAACCGCGCCCTCGACGACGGCGATGATTTCAAGAAACTGGCACAAAATATGGGCATGTCCTACGACGTGGCCCGGAAGTACAACGCCGCCGATCCAGCGGAGAGGGAGCGGATCAAGGGGGAGGTGAACACCGCCCTGGACTGGGAGGCAAAGGCAACCGGGGCCCAGCGGGCCACACAGCGAAAGGCGGCGGAAAAATACAGCGCCTACAGACTGGCTAGCAACGCCCCGCGCCTTGGCCTTGATTACACCGACATGGGCGGCCTGACGCCATACGAAGCATCATCCTTCTTCAACGGCACGCCCGAAGACCGCAAAGCCATTGCCGCCCTGATCAGCGAGGACATGCGGCTCTGGCGTCCCAAAATTCAGGCAAACAGCCTAGCACAAGCTGCGCCCAGCGCAGGCAGACCGAGCAAAGAGGAAACGAATCTCGAAAGAAGTAAGGAAAATTTTGACGACACGGATATTCCGACCGACGCCTCCAAAGCGCCAAAGATCCCCGCATACCGCCACTGGGTGGTACAAACCAAGGACTGGGAGCAATGGCACGAGACCATCCGCACCAAAGGGTTAGGTGCCGGGCAGACAGAGGCTTATATGCAGATCTTCGCCGCCGAAGGTGGCATCCAACATGATGGCAGCACCACGGCTGGAATCATGCAAAAGACCTTGGATAGACTCGAGCCCGAAGATCGCAAGGCTTTGAACATTCCAGCCGGCACCACGCCCCGGCAACTGACACCTGAACAACGGCTTGCGGCCTACAAGAATTTTTTTGACGATATAATTGAAATAGATGGAAAGCAGGGTGGTGCCTGGGCCTTGGATACGATTGGCGACCCCCAAGCAGCAGCAGCCCTGGCCGATGCTCTATTCCGTGAGGGCAGGCCCGAAGGAACAAAGATCATACAAAGGGCGATCAACAAAATTCTTCCGGGCCAAGTCAAAGTGGACGCGCATCCGGGCAAGGATACATTTGCGGCCTACAAATCGCTGGTGCGTGATCCCGGTACGCGGCGGTGGCTCCTTGATAACATCGCCGATGGGCGCACGGCGAGCCGACCGAGTTCCGCCAACCTAAAGGGTGAGAAGGCGCGCGCCGATCATTTCCGGTTTCGGTAAAACCGGCTCTACCGCATCGCTACATTTCACGACCCTCGCCGCTATCTCGACCTTCGAGGGGTCCTTCACCCCCGATGGCTGGGATAGCGGCACTGCCCCGTACTGAAAACTGGGCAGTAAAGATACCTTATTTCCAGCACAATTCGGGGTCACAATTCGGGATTTCCAGCACAATTCGGGGGCAGCGTGGCTTTTTTATGGTATAAAGCAATATAACATTCAAGCTATACGATAAAACAAAGACCATTACGAATGACCATGCCGCCAATACCAAGGAAACCGTTTCTTGCAAAAAGACTGATCCTTTGTTTGTGCGTCTTGGCGGCGTTGACCGGAGGCGCGATCGCCAATCCGGTCTACCAAGTAGTGCCTGAAGCCTATTATCCCGATACCGAACTTGGCGACATTTCCGAGACACGAACACATGGGGCCTTTGGCGAGAGGATACCGGCTCACGTCAAAAAAATAATTACCCTGCTCCAGAAAAAAAGAGGAGCGCAAACCTCGGTCTTGCAGTCCATGTGGCTCAAGGGAGCGGATAATCAGGAATACCTAATAGTGAATTGGAACCGGTTCTCCCTCGGCCTGGAAATACACCGTATTGATCGTTTGCCGAACAACAAATTCATTGCGAAATTCCTTCGTCAAATTGAAGGAGAATCCATTAGTATTCGCGAACCTAGTGGCAGAACCGTGTTCCCAGGTGAACCTCCGGTCGTTGTCATTGATATTGGCCTAGGCGGAAGCAACATCGAGAATTACTTTATCAGCCTTATTCAAATGACGCGCAATTCCGTGGATATCGTACCTTCATATTTGGGACGACCGGTTGATTTGTCGGATATCGACGGAGATGGCACTTATGAACTGGTGGTGATTGATAACCGATGGTCTGGTTTCTTCTCTGGATGCGGTGCCTGTGGGCCGCATATCCCCACCTTTTTCAGCCGCAAAAATGGCAAATTTGCACCGGCCTGCAATGCTCATAGGGCCATCTACCGCGCCGAAATCGACAAATATCGGAGGTTCCTTGACAAGGCCAGGTCGCTTTATGAAAAGGCGGAGATATTAGCGAATATGGCACTGCGTTATGCCCAGCTTGGCGAGTTTGATAGGGCGGACAGGTCTTATGCAATGATGATGGCAGCGTTGCAGAGGGGCAGCACTGCAAGCTCCGAGTTTGAAAGACAATTGGTCAAGAAAAGCAAGAACCATATTGGCACCGCGATCAGACAAGCTCGTGGTTTCGCGGACACCCCTTGTCCCTTGAGCGCAACAGACACCTCCGGCGCGCACCCCGGCTTAGACGCCCGCATTAATAGTTTCAGGATGAAGTGAACGAGGCAGCAGGTCTTGGTTTTTGCAAGTCGGGAGTATCCTTTCGGTGCGCGACTTCTTCCGAGTACCTCATTCCTATACATACACGAAATCAAATTGTCCTAACGCGGCCCGGCAGTTGCCCGACAAGGCAAATAGCACTGGCACAGGAGCATTGGTCCGGGATACAGTCCCGGCAACAAGAAATTAATATTGGGGGACGAAACGAGATGAAAGCGAAAGCTGCGGTGATGCGGGAGGCGCATGCGCCTTTGACGATTGAAGAGATTGAGGTCGACAAACCGGCCCGGCGCGAGGTGTTGGTGCGTACGGTGTTCGCGGGCGTCTGCCATTCGGATCTGCATTTCATCGAAGGGCTGTACCCCATCCCCTGCCCCTGTGTTCTGGGCCATGAAAGTGCCGGTGTCATCGAAGCTGTGGGCGAAGACGTCACCTATGTGAAGCCGGGCGATCATGTCATCACCTGCCTGTCCACATTCTGTGGCGAGTGTGAATTCTGCCTGACCGGGCGCATGTCGCTGTGTCAAAGCCCCATGGTGCAACGCGCCAAGGACGGCCCGCAACGCCTGTCCCAGAATGGCGAAGTGGTGGGCCAGTTCGCCAACCTGTCGTCCTATGCGGAATATATCCTGACCCATGAACATTCCGTCGTGAAAGTACGCGAAGACATGCCCCTGGACCGCGCCGCCCTGATCGGTTGCGGCGTAATGACCGGCGTGGGTGCGGTATTCCACACGGCAAAGGTCGAGCCGGGCTCCACCGTAGCCGTGTTCGGTTGCGGCGGCATCGGCCTCTCTGCCATTAACGGTGCGGCCATCGCGGGTGCGGGCCAGATCATCGCCATCGACATGCTCGGCTCCAAATTGAACCTGGCCAAGGAGTTCGGTGCGACGGATGTGGTCAACCCGGCGGACGGCGATGTGGTCAAGCAGATCCGTTCCCTGACCGACGGCGGTGTGCACTATTCCTTTGAAGCTGTCGGCCTGAAGGCCACGGCGGAGCAATCTTTTCGGGCCCTGCGCCGGGGCGGCACGGCAACCATCATCGGCATGGTACCGGTTGGCACGAACGTGGAATTGCACGGACCTGAGTTTCTGCAGGAGAAAAAGATCCAAGGGTCATCCATGGGTTCGAACCGTTTTCGCGTGGACATGCCCCGGTTGGTGGAATTCTATATGCGCGGCGATCTAAAGCTGGATCAAATGATCTCCGGTCGGATCAAGCTGGAACAGATCAACGACGCCATGGCCGAATTGAAGACCGGCGAAGTGGCGCGGAACGTCATCGCGTTTTAAGGAAGCGTATTCAGGGTGTCGTCGCTGGCGGCACCCTGATTGCGTCTTAGTCGTGCACAGTCTGGATTACCGGATCATGTGTGGTAATGACGATTTCATTTGTCATGCCCGTGCTTGACACGGGTATCCAGAGCGCCAATTTTTAAGCCGCTTCCAGCTGATAATCCCATAGGCTGAAATTCAGGCTTTGCCGGGCATCCGCCGTCTCACCCCAGATGTCCGTGGCCTGAAAGCGCACTGTATAAACATGCTGCAAGGCGTCGGTCTTTTCATGATCGTGGTCGTGGCTGTGTGCATGACTGTCTGGGAACACCTTGGCACCCCGGTCATGCTCAATCGTACCAATGGTGCCACGGATATAGTTTGGCAGATGGCTGTGGCCCTGCAGTTCGATGTCCAGGGCCTTTACCCTGTCACCTGTCTGAAAGCGTGGCCCTTCGGCCTCTACCTTGGCGATGGCGGCGATGCGCGCCTCTAATTCGGCGCGGCCAACCATGCCTTTGACGTCCAGCATTTTTTCCAGGCCGGCCAGCCAATAATGATAATAGTTCGCCCCATCCGCCTCACAGGCGGCAAGGAATTTGTTGTAGTTGCGCAGGCTCTCATCATCAGGCGCGGGTTCCTGTGGGGCAGCATCTGACGAATGGTCGGGGAAATGATCTGGGGATTGGATTTCATGGCCCAGATAATCATCCCAATCAGGCCAGGTATATTGCCCGGTCTGATACAGGTTCATGACGATGGCAAAGGCGTGGGCCTGCCAGGCTTCGTGAAAGACCGGGCCTTGAACGTCACCGGGCTGGGCCGCACCACCTTGTCGCGCCGGCATCTTCAGATCGGGAACGCCCAGTAGCTTACGCACTATGCCATTTTCTCCAAATAATCATCCCACAAGTCGATATACAGGCTGTCCTGGGCCGGCGCGTCGGCCCCCCAAAGCTCCTGCGCCGTGAACTTGACGGAATACAAATGTTGGGGCTGCTTGCCGCCGCCATGGGCCAGACTGTCGGCGAATTGAAAAATACCGTGATCTGCCGCGACAACGCCTTGCTTACCACGAATGTATCGGGGCAGACGGGTATGGCCCGTCGGGTTGACGTTACGGGCCTGGATGGCATCTCCGACTTTGAAGGAAGCTGCTACATCAGCATCCACATGCGCGGTGCGGGTCGCTTTATAGAGACCCCGCGCAACCTCTTGTGTGATGACCCGGCTCATGACAAATCCTTCATGCGCGCTTCAATTTCGCCGGCATCCAGGACGCCTTTCTCCACCAACATGGCAATGGTGCCTTCCAGCCAGCGTTCGTAATAGCTGATGGAGAGATATTCCACAGGGGGTATCTTCTCCATAGCATGGCGGAATTCGTCTAGATTGAAATGACCGCCTGCCAGGCCGATCCGCGCCAAAGCCAGCGCCTTGCCCTCCCACTCATCATGAAAGGTTGGTTCGTTCTCTTCCCGCACAATTGGTCCCAGGCCGTGCATGCCGCCGAGATCATGGATGCCGTTCATGGTGCAACCTCCCCCCCGACGTCGAGGGCTCTGGTGACGCCAATCATGGAGTCCCTGGTGACCAGAGCCATCAGTTCATCCTCGCTCATGCCGTCCGTACCGGCGGGACGTTCGGGCAGCACCATATAGCGCAGCTCCGCATTACTGTCCCAGACCCGCACCTCAGCCTCCGCCGCGATGTTCGTGCCGAACTCCACCAACACGCCGCGCGGGTCGGAAGCAGCGCGGGCCCGATAGGGCGCTGATTTATACCAGACAGGCGGCAGGCCCATCGTGGCCCAGGGGAAGCAGGAACATAAGGTGCAGACAACGATGTTATGGACCGCCGCCGTATTCTCCACCACCACCATGTCTTCGCCCTGCACCGCCTCAAAGCCCAACTCGACAATGGCATCGGTGGGATTGCTCAATAAACGATCCTTGAAGGCGGGATCACTCCAGGCGCGCGCGACGACGCGGGCACCATTTTGCGGGCCCAGGCGGTTTTCGAACAGGTCAATAATCTCGTCTATGGCCGGGGCCTCTACCAGGCCTTTTTCCAGCAATAGAGACTCCAATGCCCTGACCCGCAAAGCTACTTCATCATCTGACGTCATTCTCGCCACCCCTTTTGGAAACCAACATCCAGTCTAGCAATCAGTATCTGACTTGTCACGACTGCCAGGCGGGCGCCGCTTGAAAGGCGGTGGCCATGGCCGCGCGCTGTTCTGCCGTCTGCCAGGATGCCGCGACACCGTTCAGGATGAAGGTCTTGATTTGCGCCCGATCAAAGCCAAAGACATCGTGCAGAACGACAAATTCTTCGACCATGGAATTGTGGAACATGCCCGGATCATCCGTATTGACGGTCAGCATCAGACCCGCATCCCAGAACTGACGCACCGGATGATCCTCTATTCCAGCCAGAGAACCGGTAGCGACGTTGGAGAGCGGACATAGTTCAATCGGAACCTGGGTTTCCGCCAGCAGGGCCATGACACTTTCGTCCGCGTGCGCCGCGATGCCATGGCCAATGCGATCAACCTTCAAAGCCTCGACCGCACCGCGAATGGATTCCGGCCCCGCAGCTTCGCCGGCATGGGCGGATGTGCGCAGTCCCAAGGCGCGCGCGGCTTCATAGACTTCCGCAAATGGTTCGGGCGGATACAGATGTTCCGAGCCGCCGATGCCGATACCGATGATACCGCAATCCATCACCTCTTTGATTTGCGACAAGGTATCGGCTGCCTGATCCGGGCCATGATCGCGGACCAGGTCGGCGATCAGGCGGACCTCTATCTCTCCCACCCGGTCAAGGCCGGCGCGAATGGCCTTGGCCAGGCCGATGGGCTTCAGGCCCTGATCCAGGAACCTGGTGGGGGAGAAGAAGATTTCGGCATAGCGGATATTTTGCCTGGCCAGGTCGCGGGCCACAGCCTCGGCAATGAAAGTGAAATCATCGTAGGAGCGGATGAAACCGTTTTTCCAGATCCAGGTGGCGATGAAATCCGGGAAATCCTTGTAGGTCAGACGCGGGCGGAGGGCGGCGAGGTCCGGCACATCCGCATCACCGCCATATTTTTCCATCAACTGCCACAACGCAGACAGGGGTATCGCGCCCTCCAGGTGCAAGTGTAATTCCACTTTCGGCAGGGCCCCAAGCCAGGTCCGCAAATCATCCGTCATAATTATTTATCCCATCGAATTGGCCAAAATTTGATCTGCCGGGCGATTTGCTATTCAATTCGCCCAGTCACTGGGCCATCGAGCGTATGCAAACGACAATCAGAGGAATGGTTATATGAAATTCGGCGTCTTTTATGAACTACAATTACCCCGTCCCTGGAAAGAGGGTGATGAACATCGGATGTTTAAGGAAGCGTTGGAACAGATCGTCCTGGCCGACAAATTGGGTATCGATCATGCCTGGGCTGTGGAACATCACTTTTTAGACGAATATTCCCATTGCTCCTCACCGGAGGTTTTGCTGGCCGCAGCCGCCGGGCAAACCAAAAACATTCGTCTCGGTCACGGCATCCGCCAGGTGATCCCGAACTACAACCACCCCGCCCGTACGGCAGAGGGTTTGGGCGCGTTGGATCTGGTCTCTGACGGCCGGGTTGATTTCGGCATTGGTGAAGGTGCCACGCGGTTGGAGTTGGGGGGCTTTGACATTCCCGCCCGGCAAAAGCGCGCCATGGCGATTGAGGCAGCGGAACAGATCGCCAATATGATGGTGATGACGCCCTATCCCGGCTTTGAAGGTGAAGGTTTCTCCATGCCCTGCCGGAACATTCTGCCCAAGCCGTTGCAGACCCCCCATCCGCCCATGTGGATGGCGTGTACCAATCGCGACACCATCAAAATCGCCGCCTCCCTGGGTATTGGCGCCCTGGCCTTCTCGTTCCTGGATCGGGAGGAAGCAAAAACCTGGTCCGACATCTATTACGACATCATCAAGTCGGATGAGTGCGTGCCCATTGGCCACAGCGTGAATGCGAACATTGCCATCGTCTCGAATTTCTCCCTGCATCATGACCGGGAAGAGGCCATGCGCCGGGGGCAGTTGAATTTCGAATTCTTCGCCTATGCCCTGAACGCCCTGGTGGCCCATGATACCGTGCCGGGACGCACCAACCTGTGGGACGAATATATCGCCCAGCATGGTTCCAAGACCGAAGAACTGATCGCCTCTGTTAAACGGGCACGGACCTATGTCTCGGGCATCGGCACGCCAGAGGATTTGTCCAGCCATATCGCCGAGTTTGAAGAAGCCGGCGTGGACCAGATGATCTTCCTGCAACAGGCCGGGCGGAATCTGCATAGTGAGATATGTGAGTCACTGGAATTGTTCGCAGCCGAGGTCCAGCCAAAGTTCAAAGCCAAGCAGGCGGAAAAAGCAGAGAAGAAGTCGGCTGAACTTGCCCCCTATATCAAGGCGGCTTTGGCGCGGAAGAAATTTATGAAGCCTTTGGCCGATGATGAAGTTCCCGTGGTCAAAGCATCTGTCAAGTCAGCCCAAATAGCCGGAACCTAAAGTATCCGAACCAGGTTAATTGGGGCAGGGTAAGCAGCCATGAAAATTTCCATCCTGGATGATTATCATGACACATTGCGCACCCTGCCCTGCTTCGCCAAGCTGGACGGCCACGATGTCGCGCGAGAAGAATACGAAATTCTTTTTTCAGACATCTTTGACCAAATCAACGCCTATGCGAAAGGTGCCCCCATCAACGTGATCAATCCCGACGTTCTGGCAACATGACCGAACCCCAACCCATGGCCGGTGTTCGGGTTCTGGACCTGGCCACATTTATCGCTGCGCCGTTCACGGCGACAATCCTGGGCGAATTCGGGGCCGAAGTAATCAAGGTGGAACAGCCGGGCAGCGGCGATCCCATGCGCAAGTTCGGCACCGCCACCGAACTGCCGGATAGTTCCTTGGCCTGGCTGTCCGAGGCGCGAAACAAACAATCCATTACGCTGAACTTGAAAGCGCCGCAGGGTGTCGATCTGTTCAAGCGTCTGGTGGCGCAGACAGATGTACTTTGCGAGAACTTCCGCCCCGGTACTTTGGAAAAATGGGGCCTAGGCTATGACGTCCTGCGCGCCATAAATCCAAAATTGGTTATGTTGCAGGTCAGTGGCTACGGCCAGGACGGCCCATACCGGGACCGGCCGGGCTTTGCCCGCATTGCCCATGCGGTTGGCGGCCTGACCTATTTGGCGGGCATGCCCGGCGAAGCGCCTGTCACGCCGGGCTCTACGTCCTTGGCGGACTATATATCCGGATTGTTTGGCGCCATCGGCGTATTAATGGCCTTACGCAGCGTGGAACAAACGGGCCAGGGGCAAACAGTGGATGTGGCCCTGTTCGAAAGTATATTCAGGGTGCTGGACGAATTGGCACCGGTCTATGCGAAACACGGCACGGTGCGGGAGCGGGAGGGTCTGGGCACCCGCAATGTATGCCCGCACGGCCATTTCCCCACCAAAGACGGCGAATGGGTTGCCGTTGCGTGTACATCGGACAAAATCTGGGACCGTATGGCGCGCAACGTTCTGGATCGCCCCGATCTGGCGGACAGCCATCCAACGACGGCCGATCGGGTTGCCGACAGGGACCTGATTGATGGCGCGGTGCGGAATTTCACCCTTGCGAATCCCTCAGCCGAAGTGGTGGCAATCTGCGCCGGGGGAGAGGTTCCCTGCGCCACGATCAACTCCATCGCCGATATTTTTGCCGATCCCCAATTTGATGCCCGCGGTACCCTGCATCGTATGCAACACGCTCTTTTAGGTGAGGTTGTGGTGCCTGACGTCCTGCCAAGGTTATCGGGAACGCCAGGAACCATAGAAAACCTGGGCCCTGCGCTTGGAAATTGGAACGATGAAGTCTATGGCAAACGCCTTGGTCTATCGCCTTCAGAACGTGAGGAGCTGCAAAAAAATGGCGTAATTTAGACCCTGCGACACCTTGAAGCGTCGTAGCCGCTTGCCAGGACTGAATGGCTATGCTACGAAACGCCGCGTCTTACGATGGAGCTGTCCAAAAGACTATTTCGTCGTAAATTTAGCCATATGTTTTCAAGGACTTAGGCAGTATTGGCTAAGTCCTGTTCGTTGTCGATTTCTTTCCGCGACTTCTTTTCGCAATGAGGACCCCGTAAACGTGTCAGCCGAAGCAAGCGTCGTATCCGGCATAGCAGGACGGTACGCCACCGCACTGTTCGAACTCGCGCGCGATAATGGTGCGCTGGATCAGGTTGCCTCAGACCTTTCGGATCTGGGTAACATGATAGAGCAATCAGACGATTTGAACCGTTTGTTGCGCAGCCCAATTATTGCCGCCGAAGATCAGGCCAAAGGTATTGCCGCGGTACTGGATAAAGCCGGTGCCCAGACAATGGTCGCCAATTTCGTTGCCGTTGTGGCCAAGAACCGCCGCCTGTTCGCTTTACGCGACATGGTCCGGGCCTTCCGGTCCCTGTTGTCGGTCCACCGTGGTGAAGTGGTGGCGGAGATAACTTCCGCCCACAGCCTGAACGATGAGCAATTGAACAAGATTAAAGCCGAATTATCCGCATCGATGAAAACCGATGTGCAAGTTGAAACGGCAGTGGATGAAAGCATCCTGGGCGGCATGATCGTCAAGGTGGGATCGCGTATGGTCGATTCATCGCTGCGAACAAAAATTCAAAATCTCAGATTTGCCATGAGGGGAGTTGAGTAATGGACCTACGGGCAGCAGAAATATCCGCCATCCTGAAGGAACAGATCGCCAATTTCGGCACGGAAGCCGAAGTTTCGGAGGTCGGACAAGTTTTGTCAGTGGGTGATGGTATCGCCCGCGTTTACGGTCTGGACAAAGTCCAGGCCGGTGAAATGGTTGAATTCCCCGGCGGCATCAAGGGCATGGCCCTGAACCTGGAAAGCGACAACGTCGGTGTTGTTATTTTCGGCTCCGATGCGGCCATCTCAGAAGGCGACACGGTCAAGCGTACCGGTGAGATCGTTGACGTACCCGTGGGCAAAGGCCTGCTGGGCCGCGTTGTCGACGCCTTGGGCAATCCCATTGACGGCAAAGGCCCGATTGAGAGCGACGAGCGTCGCCTGGTGGATGTGAAAGCCCCCGGCATCATCCCGCGTAAATCGGTGCATGAGCCTATGCAAACGGGCCTGAAAGCCCTGGACAGTCTGGTGCCAGTTGGCCGTGGCCAGCGGGAGCTGATCATTGGTGACCGTCAGACCGGTAAAACCGCTGTCGCGATTGATACCTTCATCAATCAGAAATCCATCAACCAAGGCGATGACGAAAGCAAAAAGCTATACTGCATCTATGTCGCCATCGGCCAAAAGCGTTCGTCTGTTGCCCAGATCGTGAAAGCGCTCGAAGATGCCGGTGCCATGGAATATTCCATCGTGGTCGCCGCCACTGCGTCCGAACCCGCACCGTTGCAGTTCCTGGCACCTTATGCCGGCTGCACCATGGGTGAATATTTCCGCGACAACGGCATGCACGCTGTCATCGTATATGATGATTTGACCAAACAGGCCGTTGCCTACCGCCAGATGTCCCTGTTGCTGCGTCGCCCGCCAGGGCGTGAAGCTTATCCAGGCGATGTGTTCTATCTCCATTCACGTCTGCTGGAACGTTCCGCCAAGATGAACGAAGACAACGGTTTGGGCTCGTTGACCGCCCTGCCCGTCATTGAAACTCAGGCGAATGACGTCTCGGCCTATATTCCAACCAACGTGATTTCCATCACCGATGGTCAGATCTTCCTGGAAACCGATCTGTTCTATCGCGGTATCCGCCCGGCCATTAACGTTGGTCTGTCGGTCTCCCGCGTGGGGTCGGCGGCGCAGACCAAGGCCATGAAAAAAGTGGCCGGCACGATTAAGCTGGAATTGGCCCAGTTTCGCGAGATGGAGGCCTTTGCCCAGTTCGGCTCGGACCTGGATGCCTCTACGCAGCAGCTGCTTAGCCGTGGTGCGCGCCTGACGGAGTTGCTGAAGCAAGATCAATATGTCCCCATGCCGGTTGAGGAACAGGTTATTTCCATCTACTCCGGTGTGCGTGGTTATCTTGATCGCATCGAGGTCAACCAAATTGGTCGCTTTGAGCAGGAATTGCTGAACGAAATCCGCGAGAAAAAGCCGGAAATCCTGGCTGCCATTCGCGACAGCAACGACATCTCGGACGATGTAGACAAGCAATTGAGTGACCATTTGGAAGAATTCACGAAGAAATTCGCGTAATTCGCCACCTTTTGCACGAATAAGGTTAAACGTTAAGGGCGCCGTCTAAATGGCAAACCTAAAAGAACTAAAAAACCGGATCACCTCCGTCACTTCGACGCAGAAGATCACCAAGGCCATGCAGATGGTGGCCGCGGCAAAATTGCGCCGGGCTCAGGAAGCAGCAGAACAATCCCGCCCCTATGCCCAACGCATGGAACGGATGATCGCATCCGTCGCATCCAACCTGCCAAGTCTGGACAATGCCCCGCCCCTGGTGGCTGGTACCGGCAAGGAGGATGTGCATTTATTGGTGGTTGTGACAGCGGAACGCGGCTTGTGCGGTGCCTTCAACACGAATGTCATCCGCGCTGTACGCAGACGTGCCGTTGAGCTGCGGGATCAGGGCAAAGAGGTGAAATTATTTTGTGTCGGTCGCAAGGGTGAAGAAAGCCTGCGCCGTGATATGGGCGATGACATCGTTGAATATGTTACGTTGCGGGAAGTAAAGAACATCTCCTTCGTTGATGCCCGGCCCATCGCCGAAAAACTGTCACAGATGTTCACGGACGGAGAGTTCGACGTTTGCACGGTTTATTATAACGCCTTTAAGTCTGTAATCAGCCAAGTCGTCACAGCGCAACAGTTGATCCCGGTCAGCTTGCCCGACGAAGACGCTGTAGCCGATGAAGACGCGGTTGACCTGGGCGGCGCGATCTATGATTACGAGCCGGAGGAAGACGATCTTCTCGGCGTCTTGGTACCACGGAACATGTCCGTGCAGATTTACCGCTCCCTGCTGGAAAGTGGCGCGGCGGAACATGCTGCGCGGATGACCTCCATGGATAACGCCACGCGCAACGCCGGCGACATGATTGACGGCCTGACCCTGACCTACAACCGTACGCGCCAGGCCATCATCACCAAGGAATTGATTGAAATCGTATCCGGTGCCGAGGCGCTGTAGCGCCCGTCATTTGGATACTTACGCGAAAACAACTTTAAGTTACCCAAATCTAAGCTACGAATAGTCCAAGGGAAATTCGAACATGACCAGCACACTAGTGGGACGGGTTCACCAAGTCATCGGCGCTGTCGTCGATGTGCAATTCGATGGTGAATTGCCAGCGATCCTCTCGGCCCTGGAAATCAAGCAGGAGGACCGCACGCTGGTCCTCGAAGTGGCACAGCATCTGGGCGAGTCTGCCGTCCGGACCATCGCCATGGACACGACCGAGGGTCTGGTCCGTGGCCAGGAAGTCAGCGCAACCGGTAATGCCATCATGGTGCCTGTTGGTGCGGCCACCCTGGGCCGGATCATGAATGTGGTGGGAGAGCCCGTGGATGAGCGCGGCCCCATTTCCCGTGCAGAAGTACGCGGCATCCATCAGGACGCCCCGCCTTTCACAGAGCAATCCACGGAAACCGAGATGCTGGCCACCGGCATTAAGGTCGTCGACCTTCTCGCCCCGTATGTGAAGGGCGGCAAGATTGGCCTGTTCGGCGGTGCCGGTGTGGGCAAGACCGTTATTATCATGGAGTTGATTAACAATATCGCGACGGCCCATGGCGGCTATTCTGTCTTTGCCGGTGTTGGCGAACGTACCCGCGAGGGTAACGATCTGTACTATGAAATGGTTGAGTCAGGCGTTATCAATCTGGAAGGCGAAGGCTCGAAAGCTTCCCTGGTGTATGGCCAAATGAACGAGCCTCCCGGTGCCCGTGCCCGTGTTGGCCTAACCGGCCTGACGGTGGCCGAGCAGTTCCGTGATGAAGGCCGTGACGTTCTGTTTTTTGTTGATAACATCTTCCGCTTTACCCAGGCCGGTTCCGAAGTGTCCGCCCTGTTGGGCCGCATCCCCTCCGCCGTGGGCTATCAACCTACTTTGGCGACGGATATGGGTACTCTGCAGGAACGTATTACAACCACGACCAAGGGCTCGATCACCTCGGTGCAGGCCATTTACGTGCCTGCTGATGATCTGACCGATCCAGCGCCTGCAACATCCTTTGCCCATCTGGACGCCACCACGGTGTTGTCCCGGCAAATTGCCGAACTGGGCATTTACCCGGCTGTCGATCCGCTGGATTCCACATCCCGCATCCTGGACGCCCGCGTCCTGGGCCAGGAGCATTACGATATCGCCCGTGAAGTACAGCGTATCCTACAGCAGTATAAAGCCCTGCAGGACATCATCGCCATTCTGGGCATGGACGAATTGTCCGAAGAAGATCGCCTGACCGTGGCACGTGCCCGGAAAATCCAACGTTTCCTCTCTCAGCCTTTCCATGTTGCGGAAATCTTCACCGGCACGCCTGGTACCTTTGTGCAGGTTGAAGACACCATCAAGGGCTTCCGGGAAATCTGCGCCGGCCAACATGATGAGCTGCCGGAACAGGCCTTCTACATGGTTGGCACCATCGATGAAGCGATCGAGAAAGCCAAACAGATGGCGGCGGAAGCGGCCTAAGTCGCTTCTCTTCAGTAACCTAATCTAAGGGACGAATACCATGGCCGATAAGGTCGCATTCGAACTGGTTTCCCCGGACCGGCTGTTAATGTCGGTGGAAGCCGACGCCGTGGCAATGCCGGGAATGGAGGGTGATTTCGGTGTACTGCCAGGTCATGCTCCTCTGATCTCTGCCCTGCGCGCAGGCGTCATTGAGGTCGAAGGTGCGGGCGATGCCCCTGACCGGATCTATATTGCCGGCGGGTTCGCAGAGGTCGCGGCTGACCGTCTGGTTGTTCTGGCCGAAGAGGCCGTCGTCGTGGCCGATATGGACCGGGCGGATCTGGACCAGCGTGTCCAGGACGCCAATGACGAATTGTCCAGCGCCGAAGAGGGCGAGGAACGCCGTCTGGCAGAAGGTAAAATTGCCGCCCTTCAGGAATTGTTGGGCGGCGCACGTTAGGCCAGGGCTAAATTCCATGGAATTCAAGCCCGCCTGGAATTACCAAGGCGGGCTTTTCCATTTATGGGAACAGAATTAGATTTAGGGAAACGGACTATGACGGTACGACGGGGACGCAATTTTCTACAAACACCGGGACCCACCAATATTCCCGACCGGATCTTAAACGCCATGCATCAACCGGCCTGGGAATATTCCGGCCCGGATTTTGCCGCCTTAGCCCGTGAATGCCTGACCGATATTCGCCCCATCTTTAAGACCGACGGCGAAGTTTTCATCTATGGCTCCAATGGCCATGGTGCCTGGGAAGCAGCCCTCTCCAACATTCTTTCCCCCGGCGACAAGGTTCTGGTGCCCGAAACCGGTCTGTTTTCCTTCGCCTGGTCGGCAATGGCAAAGGACCTGGGCGTCACCATCGAGACAATCCCCAGTGATTGGCGGCACGCCATTGATGCCAATCAGGTGGAAGAATACCTGCGTGCCGATACCAAGGGTGAATATCGCGCCGTCCTAATGGTTCACACGGAAACCGCCACTGGCATCACTTCGGATATCCCCAGTGTGCGGAAAGCCATGGATGCCGCGGGTCACGATGCTTTGTTGGTGACCGATGTTATTGCCTCCCTCGCCTGTACCGACTTCCGCATGGATGAATGGGGCGTCGATGTGGCCATTGGCGGTTCGCAAAAGGGCCTGATGTGCCCCATCGGCCTGGGCTTCAACGCCACCAACGATAAGGCCCGCGCGGTCGCCAAGGCGGGCGGCAGTCCCCGCGCCTATTGGGACTGGGAGGCACGATCCACGGCCCGACCGGAAGTCTATCGCTGGTTCGCGGGCACGGCGCCGGAGCATATGATTTTCGGTCTGCGGGAAGCCTTGGATATGCTGGCGGAGGAGGGCCTTGAAGCCACCTTCGCGCGCCACCGCCGCCTTGGGGACGCCACCCGTGCCGCCGTCTCTGCCTGGTCAACGGCGGGTGCTATGGAACTCAACGCCTTGGTGCCCGGGCAACGGGCCGAGTCCATCACCACAATCCGCATGGGCAAAGACTATGACGGCAAGGCCTTCCAGGGTTTGCTGCGGGAAAACTTCAACGTCGCGGTGGGTGGCGGCCTGGGCCAGCTAGAGGGCAAAGCCTTCCGCATTGGCCATATGGGTGATGTCAACGAACCCATGATCCTGGGCACCCTGGCCTCCATCGAAGCCGCCTTCCAAATCCTTGGCACCCCGTACGGCGAAGGCGCATTACCAGCCGCCATCGCAAGCCTGGCAAAGGCGCACGGGACTTAAACCCCGTTTAAGAACCCCAGCAACGCTGCCGTAAAGCCTGCGGGCTGTTCCACGTTGGAGAGGTGGGAGGCGTCTGGGATTACCACCAGTTGGGCATTGGGGATACGTTCCGCCATGGCTTCAGACTGGGCCACGGTGGTGGAGGGATCATCCGCACCGACAATGACAAGGGTTGGAATGTCTATGGTGTGCAGTTGCTCGAGATAGTCCAGGGTTTTGAGG
>Ga0233439_10001731_pt1 | contig 26833 bp, 25 predicted proteins | sample SI_123_September_6_FD_182713 | JGI IMG/M metagenome (GOLD analysis project Ga0233439, IMG submission 182713) | Seawater microbial communities from Saanich Inlet, British Columbia, Canada - SI_123_September2016_100_MG | ecosystem: Environmental > Aquatic > Marine > Inlet | place: Canada: British... | reverse complement strand
ACAATTAGTTCGAGCGGAGCTGTACAGAGATCTACCCATACAAACTCTGAAAGAATTCTTAAGACGAACATAGAACAATTAAATGTTGACCTGGAGAGTGTATGTAATTTAGTTCCTGTTTTGTTCAACTGGAAAGCGGCACCAAATGATAAGAAGGTACCGGGTTTTATTATTGATGAAGTGGAAGATAAATTTCCGGAATTGGTAATACCAGCTGAAACTGATGGAGATTATAAATCTCTAGAGTACGATAGATTTTGCGCATATATAGTATCAGCTATGAAGGAAATAAAAGATCGTCTAGAAATTCTAGAGTCTAAAATTTAATTTTTTTAAAAAAAATTCTGAACATCCTCAAAAATACTCTTACATATAGATCTGTTGTTCTGTTATTCAGTTAACAGTAATTCTGTATATTCTTTATTATCTTATTATAATATATCTGTATTACTATACTATAGATCTATTCTAGAAATACTGTAATTTAAACAACATTTAATTAAAGAGAGATTTATATGTTTGAAACTCCTTTCAGAGAAAAAAAACCTGATATTATAATTGTTGCAGACTTTTATGCGCGAGACATAATGGGGGGAGCTGAACTAACTACTCAAGCTCTCATCGATAGTTGCCCAGATAATATTAACTTAGCCGCTTTATATTCTCGAGATATTACAATAGAGTTAATGCAAAAATACAAAGACTCTTACTGGATTTTTACAAATTTCTCCGGAATGAATCTTAATTTAATCCCTACTGCTGCAGCAAACCTAGATTACTCAGTAATAGAATATGATTATAAATTTTGTAAGTATCGATCGATAGAAAAACACCGTCATATTGAAAACACGTCATGTAATTGTCATGAAGAAATTCACGGCAAGTTAATATCTGCTTTTTATTTAGGCGCAAAGAATTTATGGTGGATGTCAGAAGCCCAAGAACAAAGGTATGTCGACAGATTTCCATTCCTAGCTGAATCTGAGTCTGTAGTTTTAAGTTCAGTTTTTGATGATAAATTTTTTATAGAAGTATCAAAACTTAACAAAGAAGATAGGGATCGATCTGGTTGGCTTGTTTTAGATTCGAATAGTTGGATTAAGGGTACAGATGATGCTATCAAGCATTGCCAAGATAATAACTTGAGCTTCGAAAAATTATCTGGTCTATCCCATAGCGAAGTACTTGAAAAATTATCGGCAGCTGAAGGCTTAGTATACTTACCCAAAGGTGGCGATACATGTCCTAGACTAGTGATAGAAGCTAAAATGCTTGGCTGCAAACTAGTTTTAAATGAATATGTTCAGCACAAAGACGAGATTTGGTTTAATACTGAAGATCCCTTTGATACTAATGCTTATCTTTTTGCATCTCGAGAGAGGTTTTGGAATAGCATCATATCTAAGATGAATTGGTCTCCTTCAATTTCAGGTTATACAACAGTTTATAATTGCGATGAAAATGAATATCCCTGGGAAAAATCTATCGAATCAATGCTAGGGTTTTGTGATGAAGTAGTAGTCGTAGATGGCGGTTCGACTGATGGAACATGGGAAAAATTAAATAGCATGTCTAAAAGTGAGCCACGACTTGTGATAGAGCAAAACGCAATTGATTGGGATCATCCTAGGTTTGCTTATCACAGCGATGGCATGCAAAAAGCATATGCACGGTCTAAATGTACTTCTGAATTTTGCTGGCAAATGGATAGTGACGAATTCATCCTTCCAGAAGATTACGAAAAAGTTATAAATTTAGTAAAGAGGTTTCCTAAGTTGACTGAATTGGTAGCTTTACCAGTCGTAGAATTCTGGGGTGGATATGATAAAGTACGCGTCGACGTCAATCCGTGGAAGTGGAGAGTCTCTAAGAACTCGCCTTATATAACCCATGGAATACCTCTAGAGTTGCGAAGAGAAGATGAAAATGGAAACCTATATACGGCACCCGGAAGTGACACATGCGACTATATTCATAAAGAAAACTATAAGAGAATAAAATTTATAGCTTTTTATTCTGAAGAAATAGAGACACACAGAAGAAATGCGCTTTCCGGAAACTTAGAAAGTTTATCGAAGTACGAAGAGTGGTTTAATACCGCTGCTAAGAGTGTTCCCACAGTTTATCATATGTCTTGGTTTGATTTAGAACGTAAGATCAAACTATACAAAAATTATTGGTCTAAATTTTGGCAATCGCAGTATAACACTCCGCAAGAAGATACTCCAGAAAACAATATGTTTTTTAATAAGAAGTGGTCTGAAGTAAATAGTGATGAAATAAAGAGTTTAGCTTTAAAATTAAAAACAGAAATGGGAGGATGGGTGTTTCACAACAAAGTAGATTGGGAAGCTAAAACTCCGCATATTCATGTGAATCACACTTGCAAAGAGTTTTTGGAGAAATAAATTGCCAAAAGTTTCCATTGTTATTCCAGTGAAAAACTGTAGTGAATCAATAGAAAAATCAATTGATTCAGTTATCAAACAAACTTTTAAAGATTTCGAAATCATAGTGGTAGATAATATATCTTCCGATAGCACTATCGAAAAAATTGAATCTTTCAATGATAAGAGAATTAAAATTATAAAATGTGAAACTCCTGGGATCGTTCCAGCTCTCAACACAGGCCTCTATAATTCTAACTCTCCAATAATCGCTAGGCAAGATGGCGATGATATTTGGTATCCAACAAAATTAGAAAAGCAAATAAAAGTCCTTGATGATAAAAAAGAAGTTGATATTTGTGGTACTCAAATTAGACTAGTGAGTATAGCAGGTGATGTCATTGATGATAAGTTTAGGTATCCAATTAACGACGTCGCAATTAAGTCTTGGTTATTGACTGGGAAAAACGCTATCGCCCATCCCTCCGTTATTTTTAGAAGGAATATACTACTAAGAGTGGGTGGATACGACGATACCTACCCAATTTCCGAAGATCATCATATGTGGCTTAGATGCATTAAGTGGTTTAATTTTCAAAATCTAGGGGAAGTTTTGGTGGATTATAATTCTTCGCACAATCCGGACTATGATTCTAAGTTTCCTCTATTAGCTTCAGAATCGCAATTTAAAGCTTTACAGTACATGGGGATAGTAAAATATGCTAACTAGTTTACAAATCGGCCAAAATGGTAGATTAGGAAATCAAATGTTTCAATATGCTGCTTTAGCCACAGCTGCTTTTACGAGGGGATATAGTTGGGCTTTACAAAATAATGAAAATGTAGATCTTTGGAAAGTTTTCAACATGAATAATGTTGATATTTTAACTCAAAAAGATGTCGATAAACTTAAATTCGTTTACGAAGAGCCAAGTTTTCAATTTCATCCAAGTCTATTTTTAGTAGATGACTTTACCGATTTAAGAGGATATTTTCAATCTCCAGTTTATTTTGGCAACTGTTTTGAAATGATTAAGAATACTTTTACCTTTAAAGAAGATATAAATCTTGCTGCGATGTTTGAAATGCAAAAATATTTCGATGGACGTCCTTTATGTTCTCTACACGTTAGGAGAGGCGATTATTTAGAAAAAAGTAATTACCATCCTCCATGCAGCTTAGATTACTACAATAAAGCTAAAAGTGAAATAATGCGAGTAACTAATGGCAATGTCAAGTTCATAATGTTCGGTGATGATCATCAATGGATAAGAGATAACTTAGTTAACGAAAATTCTGTTCTAGTAGAAGGAAACTCTCCTGAAATTGATCTTTGTATGATGACAAAAGCAGCAGCACATATTATTTCTAATTCATCTTTTTCCTGGTGGGGAGCTGTTTTAGGTAACTATCAATCTGTTATTGCACCTCACAATTGGTTTGGTCCGGATGGACCAAAGGAATGGAACACAATTTATATTCAAGGTTGGGGTTTGATTTGAAGATAGCAATAATTTTTATCGGTACCGGTCCCTATATAGGATTTCTAGATGGCTTCAGAAGACGCGTCAATAAATTCTTTTGCCCAAATTTGGAAAAAAAGATATTTGCTTTTACAGATCAAATAAACGATCCTTCTTTAAAAAGCCCAGATATCGAAACTATTGAAATCCAGCATGTAGGTTGGCCATACATCACATTACATAGATTTAAATTTATCGAATCTATCTCGAGTAAACTTGAGAAATATGACTATACATTTTTCATTGATGCTGACCTCTGGCCAGTAGACGAAATGAAATTTTCCGATTTCTTTGAAGATGAAGAAGAATATAAGTTCATATCAGTCCAACACCCAGGGTTTATTGATAAACAGGGAACTTTTGAAGATAATGCTAATTCAACCGCTTTCGCTTTTAAAGAAGGATATGACATCTCAGTTTATAGACAAGGGTGTTTTTGGGGAGGAGAGACGAAATCTATATTGTCAATGGTTTCTGAATGTAGTAAAAACGTAGATATAGATACTTCGAATAACATTATAGCAAAATGGCATGATGAGTCTCACATGAATAAATTTTTCTTAGAAAATATTGATGATGTAAAAACCATGGGCGCTGGATATGCAACTCCAGAATCTCCCGGGTATGATTTTGTTTGGAATTATTATGATGTAAAAATGATTCACTTAGATAAAGATCCAAAAACATTTCCTCGATTCGAAGGTAGCGGTAATTAACATGAAAATTTGTATAGTTGGGCCTGGTATATTGTCCATCCCACCAAAAGGTTGGGGAGCAGTTGAAATATTGATTGACGATTATAGGAAGAGTTTAGAAAAACTTGGTCATAAGGTAGACATAGTTAACACCAGAGATATGAATTTAGCTTCTCTAATAATAAACGGTTTAGACCCGGATTTTGTACATATCCAATATGATGAACATGTAGATTTAGCTAAAAAGTTAAATTGCAAAAATATTGCTATGACTAGCCATTTTGGTTATCTAGAAAATAGATCAAAATGGCATAATGATTATAAGAAGTTTTTTCTAAAGGCGTCAATATCAGATGTCCATATGTTTTGTCTTTCCCCGGGAATAGCAGAAGTTTATAGAAATGCGTGTGTAGACGATAATAAGCTTCATGTTATTCATAACGGAGTAAGGACTGATTTATTTAAATTTGCAGAAGAATGTATTCGTCCTAGTGATAGTCTCTACTTAGCTAAAGTAGATGAAAGAAAAAGACAATATCATTTTATGGATATTGATAATCTTTGGTTTGCAGGAAGAATTGCTGATGAGCGATTCCCTCAATCTCATCCCAGATATCTGGGGGAGATGACTAAAGAACAACTTTATTCTAACTTGACTAATTTTTCCAACTTGGTACTATTAAGTGATGGCGAAGCTCATCCTTTAGTTTGTATGGAAGCTTTAGCTGCTGGCCTAGGGTTAGTAATCTCTGAGTGCGCGGCAGCAAATTTAGATACCACGCTGCCATTTATAGATGTAGTTAAAGAGAAAGACATTTATAATAAAGAATACATATCTGAAGTTATTTCTAGGAATAGAGATATTTCTAACAAGATGAGAAAAGAAATTAGGGAATATAGTTTGAATTTCGATTGGGAGCACGTTGTTAGAAACTTATATATTCCTACAATTGAATCAATTACTAAGGGCTAATAATGCTAGATATCGAAAATATTGAAGAAAAATTTGCTACAACCGTAAACTCTTCTTCTTGGAAACAGTTTCAAGAAAAGTTTAATAATTGTCACGATATCTACGTTTTGGGACATGGAGGCAATTTAGCAATTGCTGACCATACCGCAGTCGATATTACCCGACTTTCAAACGGGCAAAAAAATGCGCAATCGCCAAGTAGCGCATGCGTTGCTACTAGCTTGATCAATGATACAAATTTTGATCAATGGATGGTTTGCTGGTTAAAGCATCGCACCACAAATAAGAATTCATCTGATATGAAGCAATCATTGGTTTATGGCATATCATCTTCGGGGAGATCTAATGATGTCATAAAAGCACTACAATGGGCATCTGATAATGGTATGCAAACTGCTTTAGTAACTGGCCAGCAAATGTCTACAAAGATTCCCGGCTTAACTACGGTTTTATTAGAAACAGAATATTACCATACATGCGAAGTTTTAACATTGTTACTGCAGTATCAGCTAACTCATGGTTCTGGTAGGGAATGCCCACCAATAGGGAAAAACATTCCGGAAGAATTAGAAAAACTTAATCGAAAATCTAGTTCTACCAGAATGCATGCATTTCCTGATGAAAGTGTCAATATAGGCATTGATTTCGATGGCGTTATTCATCAAAATTCAAAAGGATTTTTTGATGGAACTATATATGACAATCCAATAAAAGGTTCTAGAGACGCACTAGAAAAGTTATCTAAAGAATATAACGTCATTGTTTACACTTGTAAGGCTAAGCCGGATCGCGGATTAATCAATGGTAAAACCGGGATTGAACTAATTTGGGACTGGTTGGAAAAATACGATATGGATTCTTTTGTCACAAAAGTCACAGCAGAAAAACCAAGAGCAGTAGCTTATGTAGATGATAAAGCTATAAGGTTTAATAGTTGGGATTCTGTTTTAAGTGATATCGAAAGTTTGAGAGAGTAATTTGAAATTAAAGCATATTATCGATAATGAAAATAAAAATTCTTTGTCAGTTGGAGATTCAGTAGCTATTGTTGGTTCTGGCCCATCCCTTAACAGGGTACTCAGGGGCAGGGAAATAGATAATCACGATTCTATTATAAGATTCAATGACGCCCCTACTGGCACTCCTATTACAGGCGAAAAAACAACTGTTAGATTAGTGAATGATTCCAACTATGATAAATATGTTGGTTCAAGTTCTGAAGATATAATTTGCTTTGGCAAGCATGCTTACCACCCACCGCGCAGAAAAGTTTGGAAAAATTTCGAAAATGTTTTTTCTTTAGATCATGAAAAAGGTGATTCAAGATGGGCTAATAAAATTTTAGAAAAACTAGGAATATCTACTAAATTTAGTGAAGAAGTATTAAAAGTGATTCATCGAGAAGAGTGGCCACCTCATGGAATAGAATATCGCGTACATCCTAGGATTGGCTTAAGGGCTATTTTAATCTGTGTAGATTCTGGCGTCAAACCCAATGTTTACGGGTTTGATAATGTTTTAGGAGATAAGTACCAACATTTCTGGGGTCAAGGCCATTCACATGGCTTTGGTTGGGAACAAGTAAATGCTATGGGCCATGAAGTAGAAACCGAGATGATCATAATTAGAGAGCTTGTCGAAAAAGATTTAGTAAACTGGAAAAACTAGTGGAAATTCTTGACTGTACTTTAAGAGATGGTGGTTATTATACCAACTGGGATTTTAGTAACTCTTTGGTAGAAAGGTACATTCATTGTACTAACAACTTGCCTATAGATTATATCGAAGTAGGTTATAGAAATCCTAAGCTTCCTGGATATCATGGAAAATATTTTTTTTGTAACTTAGAGGTTCTTAGAGATATTAGAAATAAATCTTGCAAAAAAATATCTATAATGTTAAATCAAAAAAGCATAAGTAAAGATGACGTTAGTTCTATATTAAAACCGGTAGAAAACTATATAGATTTAGTAAGAATAGCTGTAAGTCCGGATAAAATTGAAGAAACCATTTTAATTGCTAAAGAGATAAAAAAATTCAATGTTAAGTTAGCTTTGAATATCATGTATGCTTCTGAATGGAAAGAAGATAAAGAGTTTATTTCGGGATTATCTTCTTTAGACGAGTTATGCGAGTATATATATTTTGTTGATTCTTACGGAAGTATGTTTCCCGCTGACGTTAAAAAAGTTTTCGAAGTTTTCGAAAGTATAACTTCAAAATCTACAGCTGGTTTTCATGGCCATAACAATATGGAGATGAGTTTATCAAACACACTCGTAGCTATTGACAATGGCGCCGGCATAGTAGATTCTACAATGACGGGTATGGGAAGAGGCGCGGGTAACTTATCTACCGAATTATTATTGACTGTATTAAACAAGAAGAAAAACCTCGAAGTTGATTTTGATAGCTTAAGCGAGATAGTTTCTGACTTTAATGTCCTTAAAAAAGAACATGCTTGGGGAACTTCTTTACCCTATATGTTTTCCGGAGCTAATTCTTTCCCTCAAAAAAAAGTAATGGATTGGATAACTAAGGGTTTGCATTCTTTTGGTACCATTATTAAGACTTTAAAAAATGGCTTTATTTATGAAAAAAAATACGAAGATTTCAAGCCTGAAACTTATCACCAAGTTTTATTAGTTGGGGGTGGAAAATCCGTGAAAGACCACGCGTCATCAATTCTAAATTTTTTAAAAAATAATCCAAAAGCAGTTATTATCCACGCCTCTGCTAGAAATGCAAAGATATTCTCTAAAGTTGATAATAAGCAGCTTTTTTGCATTGCTGGTAACGAAGGCAAAAGGATAGAAAGCATTTTAGATGAAATTGATATAAAAAACTCAAGTTTTATCTTAGCACCACTGCCCAGCGAAATTGAAATATATGTACCGGAAAAAGCATTTGATAAAACTTACTTCTTAAAACAGAGATCGATATCTAAAATCTATGGAAAATCTCATACAGGTATAGCAGTTCAAATAGCATTAGAAGTAAAAGCCGAAGATGTATTTGTTGTTGGATATGATGGTTATGAAGAAAAGAACCTTTCTATAAAAGAACTAGAATCCTTTGAAGAAAATACAGAAATATTTTATAACTTTGGTGAAAATAAAAATATTAGTTTGATTTCCCTTACACAAACAAAATATGAGCCTTTAGTCCAAGATGCTGTTTTTAACTATCTACCATGAAAATACTGGGAATAATACCGTCTAGGTTAGAATCAAGCAGAATAAAACAAAAGCCTTTGAAAAAAGTTTTTGGAATTCCTTTAATAGAGCATGTATACAAGAGAGCAAAATTATCAAATTCGCTAGACGATTTAGTAGTAGCCACTGATGACATCATAGTTTCTAACTTAATAGATTCTTTTGGCGGAAACTCTATCTTAACTAGCAAATCGCATAAGAACGGCACAGAGAGAATGTACGAAGTCGTAAAAGCATATGGTGACTATGATTACTATGTACTAATAAATGGCGATGAAATACTCTTAAACCCAGATTCTATTCAAAAAAGTATAAATGTTTTAGTGCGGAATAAACAAGCAGCCGCTAGCATATTAGCGATTAAATTTGATAAATTTAATTCTCCTTCAGATTTTAAAGTAGTTTTTAATAAAGCAATGGAACTAATGTACATTTCCAGAAATGATATACCTTCTAATGCCAAGAACAAGATTAAATCAATGTTGAAAGCTTATCACTTGATGGCTTTTAAAAAAGAGACTATTTTAGACTATTATAACATGGAAAAAACTAGTTTAGAAAAAATAGAAGATCACGAACACTTAAGACTTTTAGAAAACGGTTATAAAATAGTCGGTCAAATAGTCGAAGATGATTGTATTTCACTAGACACTTATAGCGATTTGAAGTTAATAGAAGAAAAGCTAAAAAAAGACAAAATTTTTCTAGAAAAAATTAGGAGTATCTAATGCCACTGGTTAGGAATGAAGATTTTGTAGAATTCGTAAGAGATAAAAAGGTAGCTCTAGTAGGTCCAGCGAAATCTATCCAAGATATAGAACAGGGAAATTTAATAGATAGCTATGATATAGTTTGCCGAGTTAAATCTTTCTACGTTCATCCAGAGATGAGGAAATTTTATGGTTCGAGGGTTGATGTATTATATACAGACAATGATGAAACTAACGATGTTTTACCTGGTGATATTATAATCGATGATGGCGACAAAAGGCTAATATCCATGAGTCAAAATTCGATTCAGCTAAGAGAAGATATTTTAAAAAATGAAGTCAAGTATGTTGTTTCTACTTATCCAAAAGCGGAGTGGTTTTTTTCTAGATTTATTAACCCCCTAGCAAAGATATCTCAAGACGCAAACGTCAGGATATTACCGGATGAACCCTATATGTCAATAAGGAAAGAGACTTTACGTCCCAACGGGGGGTTTTCTGCTATCATAGATTTAGTTAGTCTGCCTCTTCGAGAGCTCTACATAACGGGAATAGATTTTTATCGCTCCTTATACAAGGAAAACTATTTAAATTCGCTTTATTCTAAGGAAACAATCGAAGATTGGGAAAAAACACATGACGGAAAAACTGCAGAAGGAAAGCTAGATCGACACAATCCAGATTTACAATTCAAATATTTCAAGTATAACATTTTTAGAAAAGACGATAGAATTTGTGTTGACGAGAAGCTTAAAGAATTTTTAAGCGATAAAAAATATGAAAGTTTTAAGGAGTCTTTAAATCAATCATGAAAGCCTTAATACCAGTAAGACAGGGATCACAAAGAGTGACGAATAAGAATATTCGACCTTTTGCAAATTCTTCACTCTTAGAGATAAAAATTAATCAGTTAAAGAGGATTGATGCTATTGAGGAAATTTGCGTTAATTCAGATTGTGACTATATGCTGAGCGTCGCTAAAAGATTAGGAGCAACCCCTATTAAGAGGGATGCTTACTATGCTTCCAGTAGCATACCTATGAACGAAGTTTGGAAAAACATGGCTGAAAACATAGATTCAGATATAATAATGTATGTCAATGTAACTAATCCATTAGTCACGGATAAGACTTATAAAGACATATGCAGTCTTTGGAATAATTTAGAAGCCAAATATGATTCCATATCAACAACGCACACTGTTAGGGAATATTTGTGGCATATGGGCCGGCCGCTGAATTATGATCCTACATCCCACCCTAGATCTCAAGACTTACCAGAATATTTGGGTTTAAATTTCGCAGTAAGTGTCATCCCTAAAGATATTTTAATCAATAAAAAGAGCATTATAGGCAATAATTTCTACCCCTATATTATCGATAATATTCAAGCGATAGATATTGACGAAGAAATAGACTTCGAAATCGCGGAAATGCTATACGAAAGAAGAACAAAATGAAAGTATTAGTTACAGGAGGTTCAGGGTTGGTTGGCACAGCTTTTTCTAGCTCCAAAATAAAAGGTTTCGATTGGGAGGTAGTACCCAGTCCATCGCAAGGTGGCGTTAACTTTTTAGACAGAAGAAAAACTTTCGAATTTTTTAATTCTCAAAAAGTAGATGCTGTCGTCCATACTGCTGCTAAAGTTGGCGGTATAAAGGCTAATATGACTTATCCTCATGAATTTTATAGCGAAAATATCCAGATAAATACCAATGTATTAGATGCTGCTAAAAATGCAAAAATAAAAAAATGCATATCTTTTTTGTCTACATGCATCTACCCAGATAATTCTACTTACCCGTTGCAAGAATCGAATATTCATAACGGTTCTCCTCACAAATCTAATATGTTTTATGCTTACGCTAAAAGAATGTTGGATATTCATTCACAAGCGATTAGCAAACAAAAAGGTTTTAATTACTTTTGTGTATCTCCAAATAATTTATATGGAATAAACGACAACTTTGATCCCAACAATTCACACGTGATACCTGGTATAATTTTAAAAGCTTATGAAGCTTCTAATAAAAATAAACGTGTCTTAAGTTTGTGGGGAGATGGTACTCCTAAACGAGAATTTACTTTTGCTAACGATATCCCTGACATTATTGCTTTTTTGTTAAAGAAAAAAAATATTGAAGGTGTAATCAACATCGGCAATAGCAGCAGGGAATATTCGATAAGCGAAGTTGCTAACGACATACTCTCTATTTTAGAGCTAAATTTGAGGATAAAATGGGAATCAAAAAAAATGAATGGTCAAGATAGAAAACCCTCATCTTCTGAAAAAATGGACAGTTTAAAATATGATACCAATTATACAAACCTTAGGCTGGGCTTAAAAAAGACTACAAAATGGTTTTTAGAAAACTATCCAAAAATTAGGGGAATTGATTGAAGACTGCGATTATAACCGGCGTAACCGGACAAGATGGCTCTTATTTAGCTGAGCATCTTATTAATATAGGATATAGGGTTGTTGGTCTAAAGAGAAGAACTAGCGTAATTTGCACTGATAGAATTGATCACATATTCGCACATAAAAACTTTAATTTAGAATACTTCGAATTAGATGATCCAGGCGTAATTTACCGAATTATCAATAAATATAATCCAGATGAAATCTATAATTTAGCAGCTCAATCTCATGTTCGCGTTAGTTTTGACACCCCATTATCTACTACTAATACTATAGTCACTGGCGTAACGAACGTGCTTGAAGCTATTAGAAATACAAATAGAAATATCAAATTCTATCAAGCAAGTTCTTCAGAGATGTTTGGTGATAATCCCGAGGTACCCCAAAACGAGAATACTAAGTTACAACCAGCTAGCCCATACGCATGTGCTAAAGTTTATTCCCATCATCTTACTAGAAATTATAGAGAGTCTTATAATATATTCGCATGTAGCGGAATATTATTCAATCATGAATCTCCTCGACGCGGTGAGACTTTTGTAACTAGAAAAATTACTCTAGCCGCAGCTAGGATCAAGTTAGGGTTGCAGGACAAACTATGCTTAGGAAACTTAGATGCTATGAGAGACTGGGGATATGCAAAAGATTATGTAAGAGCAATGCACTTAATGATGCAGCATCCAACGCCTGACGATTATGTTATAGCTACTGGTAAATCTCATACAGTAAAAAACTGGTTAGAAGAAGTATTCGATATTGCTGATCTTTCTATAGGCGATTTTGTGGAAACTGATGAAAGATTATTTCGACCCCACGAAGTCCCGCACTTATTGGGAGACGCTTCTAAAGCAAAAAAAATATTAAATTGGCAAGCTAAAACTGATTTTAAATCTCTAGCTAAAATTATGTACGAATCAGACTTAAGTTATGTAAAAAGCAAAATATAGAGTTATAATTAATTAATGTCTATAGAACAAAATAACGAATTACCAATATTACCCAATCATAAACCTCACGTATCATACTCTGAGATTAGAAACTGGAAAGAGTGTCCGTGGCGCCATAAGCTAGCATACATTGATAAGATCAATATGTTTGAAATGTCTCCCTACCTTTCATATGGTACCGCTGTACATAATGGGATAGAGAATTTTTTACTAACAGGAAAAATGGACGTCGATTCTGCGTTACAAGAAATTAGGCAAGAGTGGAAAACTCATGGATTTGACTCAAAAGACTTTATTGATAAGCAAGCAGCTCATAGGGCATCAAATGGCTGGAAACCAAAGTCACATGTTTATATAGACACTTGGTTAGACTACGCCAAACTCAGCTTGGAAGAAATACCAGATTTTTTAAAAAACGAATTTGGTGATTATGAAGTAATTTCTGCTGAGGAACAACTGTATGAACCAGTGCCCGCAGTTGGAGCATATTTTAAAGGGTTTATTGACGCCCTTATAAAAACAAAAGACAAAAAAGGTAATGAAGTATATTGGGTCATCGATTGGAAAACTGCTGGTGATAAAGGCTGGTACGCTAGCAAAAGAAGGGACGTTTTAACTTGGGCACAAATTGCTCTTTATAAGCATTTTTGGAGAACAAAAAACAATATCGATATAAAATCTGTAAGATGTGGTTTTGTGCTTTTAAAGAGAGGCGCGCCTCGAGGGAAAACTTGCGAATTAATAAAAGTTTCAGTCGGCCCCAAAGCTGAAGATAAATGTACTTCTATTTTAAGAAGCATGGTTTTATCTATGAAGAGAGGCTTATTTTTAAAAAATAGGAACTCTTGTTTATTTTGTGACTATAAAGGTACTGAACACTGCACTGGTAGTTGATTTTAGGTTTTGGTATAATGGAAAAATATAAAATATTAATGCTTTCTGATCACGCTTTAAGTCCTTCCGGAGTTGGAGTGCAATCTAGATTCTTAGCTAATGGTTTGGTTGACAAAGGTCGCTGGACGGTAAGACAATTAGGCGCAGCTATTAAACACGACGATTATTCGTTAACAAAAGTTGCTGAAGATTTCTTAATAAAACCTGTTGATGGTTTTGGAACTCCAGAAATGATTAGGTCTTTATTAGCTAGTGAAAAACCAGATATTATTTTGCTTTTTACTGATCCTAGATTTTTTGTTTGGCTTTGGCAAATAGAGGATGAAATTCATCAAATTTGTCCAATTGCATATTGGCATGTTTGGGATAATAAACCGTATCCAGATTTTAATGATATGTTCTATAAGTCTACCGATTTGATTAATTGTCATAGCCACCACACATATACTCAAGTAAAAGAGCGCTGGCCAGAGAGAACTAACTTTATCCCTCACTCTTTACCTAGTGAAGTTTTTTATAGATTAGATCCTATGGCAACGAAGCAGCACAAAGTTAAGCTTCTAGGAGAAAACAAGGCTAATGATTTTGTTTTATTTTGGGTAAATAGAAACGCTAAAAGAAAAAGACCAGCAGACATCTTAGAATCTTGGTCAAAATTTTTAAATAAAATTGATAATGTTGCTGAAAGAAAACCAGCAACTTTAATAATGCACACTGATCCCTATGATCAAGAAGGCCCGGACTTAACGGAAGTTGCTAAGATGTTTGGAATTGTTGAAAATGTTATTTTTTCTACTGAGAGAGTAGGTTTTCAAGAGATGAATATTTTGCATAACGTAGCTGATTGCTCTATAAATATTTCTTATGCTGAAGGTTTCGGTTTAGGAACCTTAGAATCATTGCAAGTTGGAACACCTATAATAGCTATTAAGACAGGCGGATTAACCAGACAAGTCGTGGATCATAGAGACGAGTCACAAAATGGCATTGCATTAGAAGTTGAATTAAGTTCTCTAGTAGGTTCACAAAACGTTCCTTATATATATGAGGATTATGTTTCTACTGATACTGTTTCTGACGCTATATTAAAAATGTATACAATGCCATCGGCAGAAAAAGCGAAGCTAAGTAAAAAATGCGAAGACTACGCTAAATCTGAGTTTAATCATCAAAAGACTATTGATGATTGGGATTCAACACTGGCTAAAACAGTTGAAAACTGGAAGGAAGGCAAATCGACTACGACTCGATTTGAGTTAATAGAAATATGAAAAACATATTAGTTCGTGGCCCTTTGCTCAATTCAGCTGGATATGGAGTTCATGCAAGGCAAGTTTTTAGCTATCTATTACAGAGAGAAAATCTAACTTTAAATGCTCAAGTAACTCCTTGGGGAATTTGTACCTTCTATTTAAATGGTGAATATGACAATGGCCTTATTTCTAAAATAATTGATTCAAGTCATCCAACTGAAAAGTCTTTCGATATATCTTTCCAAGTCCAGTTACCTAATGAATGGGATCCTAACGTAGCAAAATATAACGTAGGTATAACGGCTGGCGTGGAAACTGATAAATGCTCTCAAAGCTGGGTTGATTGTGTAAATTCTATGGACTTAGTCATTGTTCCATCAAAATTTACTAAATCTACATTTGAAAGGTCAGGAGACATAACTACACAGATCTGTGTTGTTCCAGAGTATATTTTACCGGAGTTAATAGAACAAAAGCTTGATCCTATGGAATTAGACGTTTCTACTAATTTTAATTTTTTGATGTTTGGCTTAATTACAGGTCAAAATGCAGAAGCTGACAGAAAGAATACATTCTATGGAATAAAATGGCTTTGTGAAACATTCAAGGATGATCCAGACGTTGGTGTCGTTATAAAAACCAGCTTAGGCAGAATGACTGCAATCGATAGAGAGAATACGCTAAGGCTTTTAACTAAAGTTGTTGACGAAGTCCGCCATGGCTCTTATCCCAAATTTTACCTTTCGCATGGGCTTATGACTAATGATGAAATATCGGCATTCTACAGAAGCGAACAACTCAATGCTCTAGTTTCTTTTACTCGAGGAGAAGGTTATGGATTACCTCTTTTAGAAGCCGCAGCTTCAGGCTTACCGGTGATGGCAACAAAATGGTCTGGCCATATGGATTTTTTAAGCAATATTAAATTTTCACCCTTTGATTATGATTTAGTCAACGTTCACGAATCTCGCATAGATAACAATATTTTTATTGAATCTAGTCGCTGGGCTCACCCGAAAGAGTCAGATGTTAAAAGGAAATTAAGCAAAATAAGAAAATCTTGTTCTATCCCAAGAGAGTGGGCTAATAATGGCAAAAGCACCCTCCGCGAAAAGTTAAATAATCATGAAGTTTACAAAATTTACGATAGTGTTTTGGGTGATATATTAACATGAGTATTGCCGCTATCGTTATCATAAGCGTTCTAGCACTTCTATTATGCTTTTCTAGTTTTTTTATGGTAAAGTTTGCGTTATTATTATTAAAAGTAGAAGACGCTTTAGAGGAAAGCATTGATATTTTAGAACAAAGGCAAGATTCTATATCTTCAATTTTAGAAATACCTTTATTTTACGATAGCAATGAAGTAAGACAAGTCCATTCAGATATAGAGGAATGTAAAGAATCTATATTATCAGTTGCTGAGGCTTTATCTAAGAATGTTTCTTCTAAGAATTTTGGAGAAACTTATTTTGAAGAAAAAGAAGAAAATTAGAAGAAATCCTAATCAAAAAAGGAATATGTACTTTAATAAAGATACTCAGGCTTCTATAGTCGAGTTTCAACAGTTAGAGGCAACCAAAGAACGGGAAAAATTATACAATGAGCAAATCCACCCTGCATTTGAGAAATTAGCTGCAAGTCTTATCTTCGTATATGGTTTTAGAGCTGGATCTAACCAAATAGAAAATATAAAAACTGACTGCGTATCATTCCTTTATGAAACAATACATAAGTGGGATGAAGATCGCGGAACAAAAGCGTTTTCTTATTTCAATGTTGTGGCTAAAAACTGGCTAATAATTAATTCTAGACAACACCGAAAAAATGTTATAAGAAATGTAAGCTTATCAGATATGTCTTCTTTGTCTAAAAAAGACAGAAACTCTATAGCATATTCTCAAATAATAGAATCTCCAGATAAAATTATCATTAATGCAAATAGAAAAAACGAAATAATAAAAGTTTTAGAAATAATAAAAAGTAGAGTTACTAAGGAGAATGAAAAACTTTGTATTAGCGCTATTATCACAGTCTTTGATAAAATTGAACAATTAGATTTTTTAAATAAGAGAGCTATTTATGTTTACGTGAGAGAGATATCTGGGCTAACTCCAAAGAAATTATCTGTCTCGATGTCATCTATAAGAAAACATTATCGTGATATAGTACATGACAAAAGAATCGTTGATATATTTTAAACGGGAGATATTATGGATAATCTAACCTCGGCGCTACAAAAAATAGAAAAAATAGAAGAAAAAACTAAAAAATTTGAAGAAATGCTTTCTGAGCTAGTTTCATCAGATGATAAAAAGAAGCTCTTGTGGAAAGAAATATACGAAAATGCAAACCTTGACCGCCAAAATGCGCATGTCTTGTTTGTAGAAGCCTACACTCAAATGAGGACCGGAATTGCAGAACATGCAGCTATCGGCGCAATACTTTCAAAATACCTCGAACGTATGAATAAATCAAATGAGCAATTATTAAAATTAGCTGAAGTAATAGCTAGGGCTGAAGCTGAAAATAATAAGATTGATCCGGACGATTTATTCTCTCAAATTAAGGATTAGTAATGGCCCATACCTATGATGACAATGTTAATGATGTAGCCTTCGAGGATGTTGCTAGAGATAAATCAGAGCCGGCTTTAGCTAACTCTACTTTAGACACTGTTTTTCAAAAAGCGATTGTAATAGATGTCATAACAGATCCTGCTGCTTTTCGAAGCCAAAAAGATTTTGATGATATATACAATGAAACTACTGTTGACAATTTTGCCTTTATAAAAAGATCTCCAAGAAATTCTATCATAGCTCGTGTTTTAAATGATGGCCAAGGTAAAAGAACTACCACGCAAACTGTTAGCTTACCTTTTTTCCCGCCTCACTTATGTTTTCCTATAAAGCCTGGTGAGCATGTTTGGTTAATCAGTCCAGCGCCTATAGGCAAAGGGGCAAAAGTTTTCTATTGGATGTGTAGAGTACCGACATGGCTAGACGTTGATGATTTAAATTATACTCATGAAGATAGAATTCATCATTATGTTGATGGCAAAAAAGATCAACAAAAATCTTCCGACAAAGTTCATGGTGAAAACCCTAAAACAGAAAATGTAGAAGATTCAGTAATGTACGGTTTCCCAAATGGGAATGCGTCTACTGATGGTTATACAATTGGCACAGAATCTAACCAATATGATATACATGTTACTGGTTCGCTAGCTTATAAATCTTTTAAATTCGAACCAGTACCTAGATTAACAAAGATGCCTGGTGATATGGTTATGCAGGGATCGAATAATACTAGCATAACGCTAGGTACTACAAGAGGTTATAAAGGAGGCTTTGCAGCTGCACGCGCAGAAGCAGACAGGATTAAAGACATTAATGACACCGCGATAGAAAAGGGCGGTAAAATGATTCGGTCGAGTGCAACCATAGTTGATCCTACAACCCCAGAATCGCCACCAGATTTAACCAAACTCTCAGCAGCAATTGATATTGTTGCCGGAAGATCAATAAGGACGAGAAGTGGAAACTCTGGCCCCAACGTTTCTCCAATAGATACTGAATTATCTGGTTTAGAATCAGAACAACCACCGACTTTCCCTCGCCTTAAGAAAACGGTTAATCCGGAAGATGCCCGCGGTGCAAACATGGTCGAAGTTTCAAAAAATCCGCAAGGGTTTATAGAGGAGGTTACAGATAATCAACTCGATCACGCTATAGAAGGAGACCCTGATTTTAGGTATGATGCTTCTAGAATATACTTGACTGCCGATTCGTCTCCTGACGCAGACTTTGGTTTAACTGAGCAGCTCACTAACATGCCTATTGCGGCTAATCCGCCAGCAGAACTCGACGGCGCAGCAGTAGTAGTAAAATCAGATCATATAAGAATTATAGCTAGAAAAGACCCAGATGATATAGCTGGCAATGCTAAGGTTAATGGTTCTATTAGAATAATAAAAGAGGGAATACCGAAAGAGCCTGGCGATGACACTGCGGGGCCCCCCGACAATGAAAGAGCTGTAATAGCTATAGAGCCAAGTGGTACAATAATAATAGATGGCCCTCGTGTTGTTTTAGGCAACAATTATGCGTCTGGCGCAGCTTTATCGCCGGCGGATCAACCATATACAGCAAATGATAGTATATATATTGGCGGAGATGATGCTCAACATAGCATATTTCTTGCGGAAGAGCTAGCTGATACCTTAATGGCTTTTGCGGTAGATATCTTACGTCTGCACGGTGCTGTTGGCGGAAATGCTGCGTCCTTTGGATCTGGCGGAAAAATGCCATCTCCAGCAGCTATTGCTTCCACTGGCAATTCCGGCGCCCCGATTATAAACGCGACTAGTTCCCAGCCTGTTTTAGATAATCTAAAGTCTAATCTATTGAAAAGTATGAGTAAGGTAATTAAGATAAAATGAGCGAAGAAGGAAGAACTGAGTTAACGGCCAGCGGTGAATCCGATGGTTTAATCTCTGGAACTTTTCCGGCTGCGGGTGACTTGCTGGTCAAGATATTCGAAGGATGCTGTTGCGCCGCAAATTGCAATCAAATTCAAAAAGACGAGCAACAAGCTGCCCGCACGATGGAAGGCATGCCTTGTTGCCCTCAAACAAATCCACAACCTCCCGGAAAAGGCGCTGCTGTAGAGGTACCTGAACCTGAATATGCAGGTATGTGCGAGCAAATAAGACTTCAACTCTCCCTATTTGGAGGTCCTTATTTCCAATTTGCGGCCGCATTTGAGCCAATTTTGAATGTTCCCCCCGGCCTTCCCAAGCCCCCCGATCTAGACATTAGTTTATTTGGAGTTCCAAGTCTAAAACTTCCATCTATACCGGTTGCTTTACCTTTAATACCTAGCATTGATTTAGGTTTAGAATTGCCTGGCTTGCCATTACCTAATTTTCCTGGCGTAAACTTTTTTACTATAGATGTGCCCCCTTTCCCGGGCATGCCTCTTTTGGATATGTCAATAAAGCCAGTATCACTTGGCTTAGATCTTATTAAACTTAAGCTTCCGGATATACCCGATTTTGATCCGTGTGCTATAGCCAAATTTAAGGGACTAATAAAACCAGATGCCGAGTGTAGTCCTGAAATACCACCTATAGGGATAAACATCGCTATTTGTTGGATGTGCATGTTACTTTTTTTCTTATTTATAGTAATGCCAATTCTCGTAATCTTACTTGGTATGAAAGAAAAAGGGATGCTAACTGAAGATGACGAAGGTAACATAGACTTTGGCACCAAACTCAATCCGTTAGTTAGCGCACCGCCCAGAATAAGCATAGTTCACAGTCGAAGTGACGAAACTGAAAGCAACTTAATGATTTTTAAGAAAACTTCAGCGAATGTTAGAGTTATTTTTACTATAACCGGTTTTGAACTAAATAAGCTTTTTCCTGGTAAATTTATCCACCAAGATGGAGAAGATATACTCGAGCAAGAAGAACCAAATGTAAGACACAATGGAAGAGTTATTAGTAGCGAATCGGCAACTTACAAATGGACAATTCATAAACCTGATAGTTCTATTGAAGAAAACTCAAATTCGAGCCCAAGCAGGGAAAATTATGCCGAATCTTTTAACAACTTTAAAGAATCTCTAATAAACCCTAAAAGTTTAAGCGAAAGAATATGCAGGGAAAATAACAAAGGTGGGCCTGATGTACCACCGCAATCCTCAGACCGCAGCTTAATTCATAGCTTTGAAAATGAAGGGCTACATGAAGTTTACTGCGACGTTACAGTTGGCGGTGTAAAAAAAGTTATGGCAGCCTTCGTTCAAATTGGTAAACCAAAAGTAGCCGATAGTCTACCTCCAATACTTAAGGTTATACCTAGATACGATGCTCAAGCGGTGCAATCAACTAATAAGGTGGCGAATATCGAAGAACCTCCACCAGCGAATGTTGTACCGACACAACCTGTCGCTCCAGAAATTGAACCAATTGCTGTTCTAACCCCGAAGAAAGGCGTATAATGTCGATATGCAAAGAATGCGTTCAAATTGGAGAAGGGTGGACAAAACTTTCGATGCACATGATGGGATTGCTAGACAAAAAAACAGCAGAATTAGCAAACCAAAGGAGAAAAATTTGCGACACATGTCCAAAATTGGTTAAGAGTAAAACCCAATTTCTAAAATGCGGAGACTGCGGGTGTTATTACCCAATGTTAGTATATGCCTCAGATAAAGCATGCCCCATGGGGAAGTGGTGATTTTATACTCCATAAAATAACGATAAATTTTTTTAGTGGATAATTATACACCAGAGGTATGTCATGGCATCTAGAGATAGAACAAAAAATAGAAGTGAAATAAAATTCAAATCAGCCGGCCAATTAAAGTCAGTTGTAGATAAAGCTAAGAGAGATTTCCAATTTCAAAAATTAATTGGTATTAAAACTCCATTAGAGCTTGGCTCGGATAGAGACGGTTTATTTAAGATGCACAAAAACTTAAAAGATCAAATTAAAGATAACTTTAAAAATCTACTTATGACTAATAAGGGAGAGCGGTTAGGTAACTATAACTTCGGCGCAAATTTAGAAGAGTTAGCATTTGAGTTAGCATCCGATGATATAGAGAGTGAAGCGATAAGTAGGATTAATCAAGCTATTAGCGTTTATATGCCTTTTATTTCGTTGACTAGCTTTGAAGCATTTACAGATCGTGATAACAATGAACACCATGCTAATATCGGAGTGAGGGTCTTATATGCCATACCTAGTTTGAATGTTTCCAATGAATCAATAGAAGTAATAATAAGGGCGGTAGGTTAATGGCAAAAGATATTAAAAATAGGCAAAAGAAAATTGTAAAAAGGTCTTATTTAGCTCGCGATTTTGATGGCTTTAAAAGTAACTTAATTCAACATGCGAGGACTTTTTTTCCGGATAATATAGAAGATTTTACTGAAACTGGACTAGGCGGAATGTTCGTCGATATGATTTCTTATATCGGCGACTCTATGTCGTTTTATCTAGACCATCAGTTTAATGAGCTAAGATGGTCAGACGCAGTAGAAATAGAAAACATTAAAAAACATATTAATTTAGCTGGTGTCGAAACTCATGGTGCTGCTCCATCGACTGTTTATGTTTCTTTCTATATAGAAGTACCTATCTCCGAAGAAAATAAAGTCTCAGTGCTATCATTGCCTAAGATAAAAAAAGGAACTAGGTTGATCTCTGGGAACGGAGTGACTTTTAATCTAATGGAAGATATTGATTTTTCCCTTAGAGAAAATAGTGAAGAAAGAGATTACATTTGGAAAAAATCAAATCCTGCTCCTTTAAACCAAGGAAATAAAAAGATAATAAATTTACGTGGTTTATGCGTTTCTGGAGAAATTAGGGAAGAGCTATTTTCTATATCTGATAATTTTGCTCCTTTTAGAAACATAACGTTATCAGAACAAAATGTAAGTTTAATAGAAAGTGTGTCAGATTCTGACGGAAATATTTATTATGAAGTTGATAACTTGGCACAAGACAATGTTTTTACTATCGTAGATAATAAAGATGTGAGTCGCCAGTCTATCCAAAAATCTATATCTGTAACCCCGGCTCCATATAGATTCACTAAGTTGTTTGATCCTCAAACATTATCTACCACGCTCCAGTTTGGCGGTGGTGATGCTACAGCTGATGATGATGACATACTTCCGGATCCAGGAGATTTAAGCGTCCCGCTATATGGAAAAAAAGTTTTTTCTAGGTTTTCTCTAGATCCAAATTCATTGCTAAAAACGAATACTTTAGGAGTAGCTCCTAGACAAACTACATTGTCAATTAAATATAGACACGGCGGCGGCTTAAATCACAACATAAGCGTTGGTTCTATAAGACAAATAGAATTTTTAGATTTATCATTTCCCACTGGCGTAAGTCATGAAGAAGCTGTTTCGACTAGGGCTAGTTTAGACGTAAGAAATCTACAAAAAGCTTCTGGTGGTGCTCCTCCTCCATCGATAGAAGAATTTAGGGATCAAATCCCAATTGCTAGAAATTCACAGTCTAGAATTGTAACTAAAGAAGATTTATTAGCTCGAATATATTCTTTGCCAGCTCCCCTTGGGAGAATATACAGAGCATCAGTTTCAGAAAGCCCGGACTCAAATGGCCATGTAGAAATAGCTTTAATAAGCCGCGGCCAATCGGGCAACTTAATCAAATTTGGTTCAATGCAATCTTCGTCTTCGCCACTAGAAGTATCAGGAGATAATCTAAAGCTCAACCTTAAGACTTATTTAGAATCTTTTAGGTTAATCAATGATTCCTATATAATAATGGATGCTGCAATTCACAACTTTGGTTTAAACGTAAATGTAATCGCAACACCAGGAGCTCAAAAATCCATAGTAGTTCAGTCTATAATAACAAACTTAAGGAAACTCCTCAAACTATCTAATTTTCATATAAATCAGCCTTTAGCAATGGGAGATATCAGCTATGCTGTAATGTCTTCAGACGGAGTTTCTTCGATACACGATTCTTCTAGCCCAGGAGGAAGAACTTCTGGTATTACTATAGTTTCCAAAGTAGGTGTGCATAGCGACGGAGTAAATTCATATGGCTATTCCCTAAGCGAACCTTTTGATATCATAATTGAAAAAGGTTATATATTCCCTAAAAAGAATGGTATTTTTGAAATGAAATATCCGGATTTTGATATTAAAGTGAGCGTAAGATAATGCAATTAATAATTTCAGCTAGCAAAGATTGTTATATAACAGACAAAATAATTGATAACAAATATAGATCGAAAAATGCTAATACAGGCCACAGCGCTACTTTAGATCTTTTCAAACTCTTTGAAGAATCTGGCGTAGTTGAATCTGGCAATTACGTAACATCTAATATATCTGAAAAATCTGCGCTACTAATTAAATTTGATTATTCGACGCTTGGAAATTTAACTTCTAGTATCTTAGATATTCGAAATAAATCCGACTTCAAAGCTTATTTAGAATTGCAAGATGTAAGTTCTGGTTTACAAAAGCCTTTTAATTTTGACGCAATTTGCAATCCACTTACTAGAACTTTCGAAGAGGGTTTTGGGATTGATGTTAGTAATTTCGACGATATAGGATCGGCTAATTATTTAACTTCATCTTACTTAGGATCTAGCCCGATCACATGGAAGTCAGAAGGCGCAGCTGCTGCCGGCGGGAATGATAATACTTTCGCTCAAGCATCGATCACAATCACTGGGATTGGAGGTTGGGATAATACAGTTGGATTCTCTTTGAGCGATACTACTAATACAATAAGTTTTCTAGCAAACCCAGCATCGGCTACGCCCGCTAAGGTTGATTCGAATAACTACACTTTTGGTATAAACGGAACCACGACGACATCGCATATTGCTGGAAAAATATTTCAAGCAATTGCATTATCTAAAACTAATAATGATTTAAAAATTACAGCAATAGATCCTGATGCTAGTTCTGTAGTTAATCTTTCACAGGATATTTCGGGGTTAACGGGTAATACAGCAGTGCCTTTAGCAAATGCAGCAACTAGATTGACTACAATCAAATTTAAAGGTGGCCATTCAACAAAACATATTGACATCATAACAAGCGCTAGCTTCGGTACTACGAAAGTAGACTTAGGATCTTCTACATACCTCAATGATCCTAATCAGGATTTAATATTTGATATTACAAATGCAGTATCTGCTAGCTTGAAAGGACTAATACCCAGTGAAGGTTTCAGGATTGGCTTTAGTGGTTCGTATAGCTCAGATAGCAAATCGCGTTTCGTAAAGCGATTCGCTTCGAGACACGTTAAAAATAAACTGATAACGCCTAGATTGAGAATAGTATTTGATGATTCTATATCTGACGATACCGGGAGGATATTTGTTAATAAAGCATCTTCTGCATGCATTAAAGTTAAAAAAGGCTTTACTAATTCTAATCTTTTTGATAATTCTAACGCGCAACTAACGGGTAACAATTGCGGCATTTTAAAAATAGTTTCTGGTTCTTTTACGAGTTCTGTTAGTTTTAGCCAAGTTGATAAATCTTCTAACGGAAATAGATTACCAGGAGTTTATCAGGCTAGTTTTACTATCCCGGGAAATAATTCATATGTTAAAAAAGCTCTAAAAGCTGATTCTTCTGGATTTGATGTAGAATTAAAGTGGCAAACTTCTGATGGAGAAATTACTTTTTTAAATAAAAAATCAAGAGTTTATAATGATGCTTATTCTAACTTTGATATATCTTCTATTTCTTTAGCAATGAAAAATAGAAAACCAGAATATACCGAGAAAGAAGATATAACTCTAATATGCTCTGCTACAATAAACGGAAAAGAATACCTTCCTAGCAAATTAAGGAAAGACCCCGATTATTTCTATGGGAATCTCTATTATAGAATATCTGAATTAATTTCTAATAAAGAGTTGATTGATAGGGATTTTTCTTTTTCGACGAAAATGAGTTTCTACGATGACGAATATTCAGCGACTATTAAAGCTGGGACGTTATTAACTGGGTTTTCTTATAAAATAGAATTTTTCAGTATTATAAACGACGAAATAACCGATTTTAACGAATCCTTTGTTTTTAAGGTAGTATAATGGCTAGAAGAACAAGAACATTCGATAACGTAAAGTATTTTACGAGGAAGATGCTCAGAAAGTATAGAACTACAACAGGGATACTCTTAGATCAAAATCAAAAAAAATTAACAAAAACCAGCGTTAACACTAGCGAATCTAGTTTTAAAAGAAAGGAAGCTGGCAATGGATTAATTTCAACTCAGCAGCTCCCGGTTGATAATTCTCTTTTTCAAAATAATACTTTTTTTGGATCTGCTGAAGCAAAGATAAATGTCGCTTTTAATAAAATTATTAACGAATATCCCTTTGATGGAACATTAGAAGAAATCGAAACATTTGAAGACAATTTATCTTCTCTCGAAAAACATGTGTTTAATAAATTCCCAAAGAGTAGAGGTTTTTTGACCTTTGATTCTTCTAGTAGTCAATACATTGAGGTAAAAGATAAGTCTGGCGATTATAGCCAAACCCTATTAAAAGGTGAACAAGGCGTATCTCATATTAACCCTCGAAATAACTCCTTTTCTATAGAGTGCTGTTTAAGATTACCTGAAGAATCTAACGGAAACAGCTTTTTGTTTCATAGTATAAATTCAACGGCAGGCGAAAATTCTGGGTATGCTGTTTTTTTTAATCAAACAGCATCGTCAAAAAACTGCAAAGTTAATTTTGCTCTTATGAGTGGCAGCTATAATTACGCTAGTGCTAGTTACACAATAAAAAAAGGAAAGTGGCATAACTTATCTTTTCAGTATGATAATAGGACAGAACAACAAACACTAAAAATTCTCTCAGGTTCAACAGTTTTATCTACTAGCGATTTTTTCGATTATGGTATTATCAACACAGGAAATCAAAAATTAAAAATTGGTGATGGAGAAAACTTAGATGCTGGAAATAACAACCTCGTATTCAATAAATCATCAACATTCAGCGGCTCTCTAGACGAATTCAGGTTATTTCATGGTATTAGAGATCTTGACGAAGTTAGTTACTATTCACGCCGAAATATATTTGCTCATGATAGCTTAAAACTTTACTTTAAGTTTAATGAGCCAACAGGATCACATACAAACAACAATCTAGCTTTAGATCACAGTGGCAATAGTTTGCACACTCAAATATCTAACTACAAAGAAGCGATGAGACTGCCCCATGAAGTCGATAATCCAATGTTTTTGGAAGACTCTCATTATAACCCTGTACTTTT